>Ga0334883_1000488_pt1 | contig 70741 bp, 56 predicted proteins | sample GraSluR1_MG_6_FD_207230 | JGI IMG/M metagenome (GOLD analysis project Ga0334883, IMG submission 207230) | Sludge microbial communities from methane-producing bioreactor in Wageningen University, Netherlands - Granular Sludge_09_05-R1 | ecosystem: Engineered > Bioreactor > Anaerobic >... | reverse complement strand
GCCAGGGATTGCGACGTGATCCGGGAGTATCTGCGCAAAAACGAGGATCCGACCATTCCTTCGCGACGAGGCAGGGGCCCAAGCTGAACGCAGGCTCGGCGATCGCGATGTGGGTCTTGCGAAGTGGACGCAACGGAGCGCTGCGGGAACAGGCGACCACGGGTCGAGAGGCTCGTTTCCGCGTGGAATCAAGGCATCCGCGAGGATGCCGAGTCCGAGTGCGAGGCCGACGACCCTCTGATCGGCGCGTCAGCCGAACCAAAGAAACGACCTCGAACACGCCTCACCGACGAGGAAGTGGACGCTATGCGAACAGCCCGCGCGCAGGGCGTCAGCGTGATCGTGCTCGCACGCCGGTTCGGTGTACATCGGGGCACGGTGTGGGCGAAGACACGCAAGGGCTGACGAGGGAGGCAACCCGTGAACTCATCTCATAGACGCGCGCGCTGCCACCCCGCCTGTGTCGCTCCTCACCGATACCCTTGAAACTCCCAGGGCGATGCCGAGCCCGCACACAAGGGAGGTGTCACGATGCGCGTTAGTGGAGTCCGCCAGAGTGGTGTACCGGTAGCTCGGTGATCGTGTCGTCGTAGACGGCGGCGCGGTCATCGCGTGACCCTTCGAGTGATCTCTCACAACCGACTCGAAGAAGGACTCCACGATGACCGCACCCACGAGTATCGACCCTGGCCGTTTCCTGCACGAGCAGCTGGCTCAGGCGTCCCCGGACCTGATGCGTGACCTGCTGTCCACGTTCATCGACGCCCTGCTGTCCGCCGAAGCCGACGCCGTCTGCGGCGCCGGGTGGGGCCAGGTCTCAAGCGAGCGGGTCAACCGGCGCAACGGCTACCGCCACCGCGACCTGGACACCCGGGTCGGCACGATCGACGTCGCGGTCCCCAAGCTGCGCTCGGGCTCGTACTTCCCCGAGTGGTTGTTGACCCGGCGCCGACGGGCCGAGGCGGCCCTGACGTCGGTGGTCGCGACCTGCTACCTGCTCGGGGTGAGCACCCGCCGGATGGACAAGCTGGTCCAGTCCCTCGGGATCACCTCGCTGTCGCGGTCGCAGGTCAGCGAGATGTCCAAGGACCTGGACGCCCAGGTCGCCGCGTTCCGCACCCGCCCGCTCGACGCCGGCCCCTACACGTTCGTGGCTGCCGACGCGCTCACGATGAAGGTCCGTGAGGCCGGCCGGGTGGTGAGCGCCGCGGTCCTGATTGCCACCGGGGTCAACGCCGACGGGCACCGCGAGATCCTCGGGGTCCAGGTCACCACCGCCGAGACCGGCCCGGCCTGGCTGACGTTCTTCCAGGACCTGGTCGCCCGCGGCCTGACCGGAGTCAAGCTCGTCACCTCCGACGCCCACGCCGGGCTGGTTGCCGCGATCGGCGCGACCCTGCCCGGGGCGACCTAGCAGCGGTGCCGCACCCACTACGCCGCCAACCTGATGAGCGCGTGTCCGAAGACGTCGTGGCCAGCGGTCAAAGCGATGCTGCACTCGGTCTATGACCAGCCGACCGCCAAGGACGTCCAGGCCCAGTTCGACAAGCTCCTGGACGCCGTCGCCGACAAGCTCCCCGACGTCGCCGAGCACCTGGACGCGGCCCGCGCTGACGTGCTCGCGTTCACGGTCTTCCCCAAGGACCTGTGGCGACAGATCTGGTCCAACAACCCCAACGAGCGCCTCAACCGCGAGATCCGCCGCCGCACCGACGTCGTTGGCATCTTCCCCGACCGAGCCTCCGTGATCCGCCTCGTCGGGGCCGTCCTGGCCGAGCAGCACGACGAATGGGCCGAAGGGCGTCGCTACCTCGGCCTCGAGCTCCTCGCCAAGGCCCGCCTCGCCCTCATCTACCGGCTGCTGTTCGTGCTGCTCGACACCGCCTCGATCGACTGGCTCTTCGACGCGCCCGCGGCCATGGTTGACGACATCCGCCGGAAGAACCTTGACCCGGCAACGCTGGCTGTGGCCCGCGTCGTGATGCGACCGGAGCCGAAAGACCTAGCCGGTCTGAGCCTGCCAGAAGGCTCCGATGACATCCGGCTCGTCATGACCGCCTGGATGAACAAGAAGCGGACCTATTCGGTAACAGGGCTTCCCTCGGCGCCAACCATGGGTGATGCCGAGAAGGCGATCCTCCGCCTCGCGGGCGCGATGAACAAGCAATCCGACGAAGATGCGAAGCAAGTCGCCAAGGCGATATCGGATTGGAAAGACGCACAAGCCTCAGATGCCGCGATCAGTGGCGAGGTAGCCGCTGGACTGAAGACGCACCTTGATGCAGCATTGCCGTTGTTCGCAGAGGGGTCTGCCGCCGAGACCCATTGGGATGCGCTGAGCGGAGTGCTCAAGAGTGCTATTGCGCGCGACAAGATCGGCAAGCACCTAGCGGATCGCATGCCTCCTTTCGTCTACTACTCCTCGTACTTCGGGGTCCGCCCGCGCATTCACCTCAATCGGTTGGCCGAGCGCGAAGCGTCTGGAGAAATCGACCTGGACTACGACTTCGGGAACCTGCAACTGCTAAAGTTCCTGGGATTCACCGCCAAGGAACTCTCCGACATGGCATCCGAAGCGCCCGAGAAGGGGCACAACTACGACAATGATGTCAACGTCCAGAATCAGTACAAGCAGGAGTTGGCCGCCCACGAACGCCGCGTCACTGAGCGAAAGAGGGCGCTCCAGACGGCGGGAGCGCGGCTCACTGAGGAGATTCGGAGAGTCTGGAACGACGATAGGCTGACCATTCGTTTGGATGTAGATGGCCAGTACCTCCAGACCTTGGTCGAGGACGAGCTCGGCATTCCCGTCGAGTTGGATCAGCGGAGCGAGGGTTTTCGCTGGCTCGTCTCGTTCTTTGTCGTCTTCCATGCCCAGGCCAAGGACGATCTGAAGGACGCGATCCTCCTTCTGGACGAGCCCGGCCTGAGTCTCCACGCCCTGAAGCAGCAGGAGTTCCGCAAGACGGTCTCGCGGCTCGCCGAGGGAAACCAGATTCTCTACACGACCCACTCGCCCTTTATGGTCGGCTCGGACGAACTCGATCTAGTTCGCATAGTCGAAATGACCGATCGGAAGACGGGCACGAAGGTCCACACCCGTCTCGCAGTCGATGATCCGAAGTCGATCTACCCCCTCCAGGCGGCTTTGGGCTACGACCTCGCGCAGAGCATGTTCACACACCAGAAGAATCTGGTGGTCGAAGGCGTGACAGACCTGCTCTACGTCGAAGCCCTGAACTCGGCATTCGCCGCGCAAGGCGGTGCCACGCTAGACGACGGAATAGCGCTCGTGCCGGCGGGTAGCACCAGCAAGGTCGTCTACTACAGCACGATTCTCACCAGCCAAGATTTGAAAGTTGCCGCGTTGCTGGACTCGGACGCCGCCGGGGACAAAGCCGCGGAACAGGAAGCCCTCTGGCAGCTCCTTACCAACCAAGCGCATCCTCCGAACCGGCGATCACATCACCGGGGTTCAGCGAGCCGAGATTGAGGACCTGCTTCGTGTCAGCCTCGGCCTCGTTGCGCGAGACGAGTGCGGATGGGACAGTGTCGCTACGATCGCAGCACAATCGCAGCGGCCGATCATGGAGATTCTGGCCGACGAACACACCGGAGTATCGAAGTGGAAGCTTGCTCGCGCTTTCGTCCGATGGCTCGCTACCAATGGCGCTGACGCTTTGACCGGCGATGAGCAGAGGTCCTGGGCGTCGCTCGTCGCAGCCGCGAACAGGTCGCTCGCATAGGCGAGTGACTGACTCTTGCAACGACAGACGCTCACTCAATAGCTCAGCTCGATCTGACAAGGAAGCGGGCGCCGTACGTACGGTCCCGCAAGTGCGGCATCAGCGTCACCACTTTGACGAGCAGTTCGGCGTTCACCGTGGCACCGCCTGGACGAAGACTGGTGTTAGCTGTTGAGGCGAGGCGCGTACTCATGATCCTGATGGCTGACAAAGCGCTGGGGGTCGTTGCTCGCGATCTCCGCGACTGCGTTGCCAAACTTGTTTACACGGTCCGCCAGGTAGGTGGAGAGCGACCCGGCAGACACGACGTCGATGTTGAACTGTCCATCGACCTTTGCCGACTTGATCTCGCGGGTCACGGCAGCCCATGGGACCTCAACAGCTTCAACATTCTCGCTCATGACGTCAACCGCGAATACTGGTGCAGAGGTGACGACTACGGGGTAATAGAAGTCGATGCTTGCCCATTCCTGACCTGGCCGGTGCATGACGTAGGAGGTCCTATTCGCCTGCGAACGAAAGTACGTCAACGCCTTTGCCAGCGGGTAGACCAATGACGTGAAGATCCCCCGGTTGTCCGCGAGCCAGGTCTGCTTACGGTCCAGGCGGGTCAGCTGAGTCCCGAGGAAACCGCCCTCCCACGGATTGCCTGGCAGCTTGTCGATCCCGAGATACTCACGAGCACGCGTGCAGTGAAGCTGCGCTCGACCGTCCCCAAGTTCCGTCCGCCCAGTCTCGACTGTCGGGAACCGGAAGTGTTGTTCCTTTCGGTCCCGCTCCAACTCGTAGCGGCTCGCGGGGCCGCCTACCACTACGTAAGGCATCGAACTCTGCTTGCACTCGGCAAGAACCCGAAGGCCGACGCTGAACGATAGTTCATCGTCGCGATAGAGCTGTCGATATCCATGAACGTCTATCTCGCGTGATACGGTCGCGTCGTCTGGATCAGGAAACGCCTTACCCTGCATCACGTGGAATCCACCGGCGCCCAAAGCGCGAGCAGTGTCCTGCTCCAAGAGCCAACCAGCGTCGCGCAGGGCGGCCACAACTTCACCCGAAGTGGGCAAGGTCATCCGACGATCAACCATGGCTGCTCCGGTTCGATCCCTAGTTTGACGGCCAACTGACTCATTCGTATGGCCCGAGGAAGCGTTCGCCGTTGTAGTGGATCATGTGCGTGGGGTGGTCGGCGCACCAGACTTCGGATTCCCAGGCGATCTTGTCGACGTACTTGCGAAACTCTGCCCGGTTGGGGAAGCAGGAGACGTAGACGAGGCCTGCCGTTGACTGTGCGAACAGGCCGGCGAGTTCGGCTTGGCGTTTCGAGTCGACCGGGCCGTGTGAGCTTGCTGCTTCCAGGAGCACGAGCCAGTTGCGGTCGGGGAGGTAGATGACGAGGTCGGGCATCTTGCCGTGCTCATCGACCTCGACGTTGAGTGAGGACAGGGTCTCTCGTTCGAAGAGTGCCCACTTGTCGCCCGCGTCGCCGATGTAGAGCACTTGCCCACCGGGTGTGAAGCGAGGGCAGAAGTCTTCGACCATCGCTTTAAGGAGCACGTTCTGCCCGCCGGGCGAAAGGGTGAAGATCGAGCCGTCCGGGAGGGTCAGCGGGATGCGATCCATCTCGCGCGCAGCCGCGTAGCGTGCTTTGAGTCCGGGAAGGTCAGCAAGGTATCGGTCGGTTGCGGATTGCCAGGCGTCGGTGCCGTAGGCGCGCAGAACGTCCAGTGCCTCGGCGGTGACCTGGTAGTTCCACTTGGGTGAGTTCACTGGGCGTTGCGGCTCGTCAGGGTTCTGGACAACGAGTTGTGCTTCCACGAACTGGTGGAGTGTGAACCGTCGGACGGTCTCGCGAGTGTTCGGCGCGTAGTCCTTGCCGTACTCGTCGCGGATGAAGTCCATGATCGCCCGTGTTCCGAGCATCGGGTTGGCTGCCTCTGCCCATGACTCAGCGGGTGTGAGCCGTAGGAGGGCCAGGAGCACGAGCGCGGAACGTTCGTTGCTGCGCTCTGCATCCATGCCGAGCGTCTCCAGGGCGATGCGGGCATCTTCGACTCGTTCGTAGGCGTCGTTGCTCAGCTCGCTCATGCGGCAATCAACTCCTTGACAAGAGAGTCGACCTCGACCTGCGACACGACGGCGTTCCGCCCGAGGCAACGCAGGGTCTCCATGCTTGGGAACCGCAGGGTGCGGAGATCGGTGGCGTTGACTTGAGTGTGGCCCGAGAAGGTGCGGAAGAACTTGTCGATTACCGACGAGTTGAGCCAGACCGAGATGCCTCTAGCGAGGTCTTCGTCCAGCCCGCGACCTCCGATGTGGAACACGTTGAGGTGGTTCTCGAAGGCCACTTCACCAGGGTTGTCGTTAGGCGACCAGACTGATGCCACGATCCGTCGGCGCTCTTCCTTCGCACTGAACCGTTTGACGACGGTGTACCAGCCCTCCGGGAGGATCATCGCCCGGTGTTTGTCGTCGATCGGTTGGAACCATTGAGGCTTGCGGATTGCCCGAGGCCAGAGCACTCCACCGTCCCGGAGATTGCCCGGATAGATCAGCGGTACCGCCTCCGGCAGTTCGACGCCGCTAAGCGCATGGCGTGAACGGAAGTCCACCACCCGCCCGGTCGACACCTGTACGCCAAGATCGGTCAGTGCGCAAGGCTGGGACAGCACCAGCTCGGCAACCCTGGTGTCCTCGACATCGGTTGCCAGTCGGATGAATCGGTTGGGGTCATCTGGGAAGACGACATCGTCGTAGGGTACGAGGCGCGACGCGATGTCGTCGGTGTGGTCGCGGCTGACCGAAAGCTCAACGACATCGGGACTAGCTCCCCGAGTTCCAGAGAAGATGACGTTCTCCTGAAGCACGCCCGTGTCGGCGAACACAGTCGAGCGGGAGTCGAAGACGTGTACCCGGTCAAGCGCGATGGAGTCGAGCAAGTGGGAGCGAAAACCGCCGAAGTACGGGCCGTTGAAGAATGATCGGGGTGTGATCGCAACAACCTGCCCACCAGGACGCAGCGCTGCGACAGACAGGGCAAGGAACGCAGCGTAGAGGTTCGGAGTATCGACTCCGGCGGCACGCATGGCGGTTCGGTGTGTGCTTGACGCCGCGAGCTTGCCGTAAGGCGGATTCTCGATTACTAGATCGAACTGTGCATCCAGACTGAGTGAGGCATCTAAGCCCGTGGAATCGAGAATGAAATCGGCCACGACGGCCTCCGCCACCACTCGACCTTCCCCAGCGCGCTCGCACTCGGCGAGGGTTGCCTGAAGGTGTGGCAGCATGGCAGGGTCTCGTTCGACTGCGACGATCTCTACCGACAACTCCGGCCGCTCTGTCAACACGCGGCTCACCAAAGCTGCGGTGAGCACGCCTGAGCCGGCTCCAGGATCGAGCACGCGCAGTGTGCCGGTCGATGGCAGGCTCGGCAGGGAGGCAATCAGCTGAGCGGCGGCGGCGGGGGTGAAGAACTGCCCCAGGTCGCTCTGCGTACGCGCGTCGAGGCCGCCGAGGGCGGCGACTCGCTCGACCTCGGCGATGCCTAAGAGGTCTGTCGCCAACACCCTCTCATCGTATCTGGGACCACCGACAGCGACCGGGGAGCACGCCGCGTGCTACTGGTCAATCGCTCCCATCGACGGATGCCGCCGGGTCATGAGCTGCATGTTGCGCCTGTGCTTGTTCCTCGGTGTCGACTCGTCGGGCGCGGCAGGGCGACGGTCATCGGCTGCTGCACGCTTCACGAGCGCCTCGTAGAGGACTTCGACGTTGTTGTAGAGATCTCAGAACCTTGGCTGGTCGGGGTTGAGTGCTTCGTAGTTCTCGTCGGCGACGTTGTCGATGAGCACCCACATGGCCTGGACGAGAGCATCATTGTCGTAGAGCACAGCATCGATGCAGTCGCTCCTCGGATGAGGTACCTCGATGCGGCGCTCCCGCACCTCGGTGACGAGTCTCTCAACGATCTGCACCTTGACCGCGCCGTCGCGGTGGGCGCGGCGGTCTTCGTAGGCGGCCTTGCGGCAGGCGGGCGAGCAGTACAGGCGCGGCCTGCCCGTGGACTTCACTTCCTTGAGCTTGGTGCCGCATCTGGCGCAGGTGGCGGGTAGCTCGACTCGGCGCTCGACACGCACGGTCCGGTCGCGGCGACGCTGCTCCGCTTGCTTCCGTTCACGGAGGCGTGCGGCCTGGTTGGCGTTGATCTCGCTAAGCAGCACGATCACGCGCTTCTGCTCCGCCCGCACCGTCGAGTCTGGTTCGTCCCGATCAACCGCGGCGAGCTTCTTGAGCACGCGCCTGTTGAGCGTCGGGAGTGCCATGGTGGCTTCGAGTAGCTCGGCTTCGGTGCCGGATTCGAGGGCGGCGACCCAGCGGGCGTAGCGGCCGTTGAAGTCGGTCGCTGTGGGGTCGTAGCGTTTGGTGGCCATGTTCTACGGTACGTCGGTTTCGTCACCGACGTAAGTGGCGACTCCTCGATCTGCAAGATGCGTGTGACCTCAAAGTGGTGACGGGCGGACGGGCGAAAGTGTGCATCGCGCGCGGGCCCGTGCACCTGTCTGGCATGCGAGGTGACGAGAGGTATCTGCGGCTGCGGGTGACGCGGCGCGATGAGCCTGACCTCGGCAAGTTGATCCAGTGGGTGCTCGGCATCGCCGAGGCCCGGCACCGTGCCTGGGTGAACGGCGATCCCGACCCCTACGGACTGCCACCGCCCGACGCTCTGGCGTCTGCGCGCCGCTGAGCTCTTCGTCTTGTCAGGGGCACGCGAGAGGATCGACACCAAGCAGTACCCCGGCAAGGAGGCCACCCATGAGCACCGCGAGACTCAGCACCAAGACTTCCAATGAGGCCGCCGAAGCACCGGTGCTCCTGGCCGTCTCGTATCTGCGGGTGTCGACGCGGGAGCAGGCCGAGCGTGGCGGCACCGACGAGGGTTTCTCGATCCCCGCCCAGCGCGAAGCCAACGCGCGGAAGGCCGACGAGCTGGGCGCGCGGGTCGTGCGCGAGTTCATCGACGCCGGAGAGTCCGCGCGGTCTGCGGATCGTGACGGCTTGCAGGACATGCTGGCGTTCATCGCCGCGAGCCGGGTGCGGTTCTGCCTCGTTCACAAGCTCGACCGGCTCGCCCGCAACCACGCCGACGACGTGAAGATTCACGAAGCGCTCATCAACGCCGGAGTCACCCTCGTGTCGGCGACGGAGTCCATTGACCAAACGCCTTCGGGGATGCTCGTCCACGGCATCATGTCTTCCATCGCGGAGTTCTACTCCCGCAACCTTGCCACCGAAGTCACCAAGGGTCTGACGCAGAAGGTCGCGCAAGGCGGCACCCCAGGGCGCGCACCGATCGGCTACCTCAACGTCCGCCAGGCTGACGACCAAGGCCGCGAGATACGCACCGTCGAGGTCGATCCCGAACGTGCACCGCTCATCGCGTGGGCGTTCGAGCAGTACGCGGGCGGGGAGACCTCTGTGACGGCACTGCTGCGCGACCTCACCGCGCGCGGGCTACTGTCGGTGCCGTCGCCGAAGCGGCCATCCAGGCCGCTGGGGAAGAACGCCCTGTACCGCGTGCTGACGAACCCTTACTACGCCGGAGTGATCCGCTACAAGGGCGCGCTTCACCCAGGGGCGCACGAGCCCATCGTGGAGCCAGCGCTGTTCGATCAAGTGCAATCGCTGTTGAAGGCGCGCAACGCGCACGCAACCCGCCACGTCCAGCACGCCCACCACCTGAAAGGTCTGCTGCACTGCGGAACCTGCGGGTCGAGGATGCTGCTCGAATTCGCTACCAACCCGAGAGGCACGACCTACGCCTACTTCGTCTGCTCAGGCAGAGCATCGAAGCGCACAACCTGCACCCGACGAGCGGTGCCCGTGCAGGTCGCGGAACGACTCGTCGCGGACTCCTACGCCAACATCACGATCAGCGAAGACGACTACCGCCACCTCGCCTCCGAGGTCGACGCCGCGTTCGACAAGCGCACCGCAGGCAGAAGCCAAGAGATCGCCGACCTCATGGCCAACCGAGCCCGCCTCGAAGGCGAGAGTGACAAGCTGCTGGCCGCACACTTCGCCGACGCCATCGACCTCCCCACCCTGAAACGACACCAAGACCGCATCCGCGCCGGGCTCACCAACATCGAGCACCGCCTGCGCGAGCATAACGAGCAGCACGTCGGCGGGCGAGCGTTCCTCCACGACAGCCTGCGGCTCCTCACCGATGCGCACCGCGCCTACGCCAACTCCGATGATGGGAGCAGGAGGCTGGCGAACCAGGCGTTCTACACGCGCCTGGAGATCACCGAGGACGAGCAGCTACGCCCGCGCCTCGCCGAACCGTTCGCCACCATCGTCAGCCAGACGGCCGGAGGCAAGGAAGCCAAACGGGAATACTCCACATCTTCCGATGTCGCGTGTTCCCGCAAGACACTTTGGGTGGGCGCAGTCGGACTCGAACCAACGACCTGCTGCTTGTAAGGCAGCTGCTCTAACCAACTGAGCTATGCGCCCGCAGGCTAGATAGTAGCCGATCCGGGCGGCGCTTCAGTATTGCGGGTCCGGTCGCCTGCCACTGAGCCCAGATCAGCATCACGGCATACGAAAGGCGTCCGTCATCCCCTCGCTTCAGGGAGACGGACGCCTTGTCGTCGTGTCTGGCCGACCTCAGTTTGTGGATCGGCTCAGGCTCAGTTCTGAATCGGCTCGGGCTCGGCGGCCGACTCGACCTCGACAGGAACCTTGCCCTTGTTGACCTTCACCTTGCGAGGCTTGGCTTCCTCGGCCACCGGGATCTTCAGGGTCAAGACGCCGTCGGCGTAATCAGCAGTGATCTCCCCGACGTTCAGGCCCTGGCCCAAGGTGAGCTGGCGAGCATACGAACCGTAGCTGCGCTCACGGCTAACCCAGCGATGATTCTCATCGTCGGAGTGAATCTCCTCCTGCTCGCGCTCTGCGCGGACGCTCAGCGTCCGGTCGTCAACATCAATGTCGATGCTGTCGGGATCAACACCGGGCAGGTCGATCTTGACGACGAACTCATCGCCATCGCGGTAAAGATCCATCGGCATGGTGCGTGCCTCAGTGGCGGCAGTGCGCGCGAGCTGAGTAAAAACGCGATCCATATCGCGGAAAGGATTGTAAACAGTGCTCACGATTACTCCTTGTGTCTTCAGGGCGCCTGCATGACGCCCACGTAGATCACAACAGGACCGCTGCGGCAGCTATTCCCGAATTGAGTCGACCAGACTCAACTTTTTTGGTAAGTCAATCCAAAGTTGAGTCGCGACTCCGCAAGATCAACTTGCCATTGGTCAGTTGTGCCCGTGCCCGGGCAGCACAGCCACACCTGAACTCGGCATGAACAGTCGTCAGAGCCGCCAGCGGCTCAGCGGCGCGTGCCGCGAGGACGAACGACCTTGCGGGCCTGCCAGTCGGGGCAGACCTCGATCACGGTGGTGAGCGCCATCCCCGCTGTCGTTGCCCCCTCATCGATATCGGCCGGGTCGACGTAGCCCGGACGCCCGATCTTGGGGGTAAGCACACAGATCCAGCCGGTATCCGACAGATCGCGCTGAGCGTCGACGAGTGCATCGGCCACATCAGCATCATCGCGCTGCCACAGCAGCACCAAATCGACGGCTTCGACGGCGTCCTCGATCAGCTCGCCATCGATCACATCCATGATTTCGTCACGCAGGTCCTGGTCAACGTCATCGTCCCAGCCCAGCTCTTGAACGACCATTCCTTCGTGCAGTCCAAGCTGGTCGATACCGTTCGATCCTGGCCGCTGAGGGGATACCACCATTCCTCCACTTCACCACACAACTGCTGACCACGCCAACCGGCGTCTGACACCAGATTGCCAGACGCAGCCCGACCGACGCATGCGGGCGCCCCACCCTCACAGGTAGCAGTCTTTCACTGCTCCGGACGGCACAATGGCTACATGACGAAGCTGACCTACTACACGGCCACTACGCTCGACGGTTTTCTTGCCGACCCCGATGATTCTCTTGCCTGGCTGCTGCGTCAACAGATCGACGATGACGGTCCCTTCAACTACGGGCAGTTCATCGCGGGCATCGGCGCGATCGTCATGGGATCGACCACCTACGAGTGGGTGCTGCGCAACGATCCCGGGCCCTGGTCCTACACGGTGCCGGCCTGGGTCATGACGTCGCGCGTGCTCGACATCCCGGAGGGTGCGGATGTGCGACTGGCTTCGGGCGACGTGCGGACTGTCTATTCCCGGATGGTCGAAGCAGCAGGCGGACGGGATCTGTGGGTGGTGGGCGGGGGCAACCTCGCCGGCCAGTTCGCCGACGCCGGCCTGCTGGACGAGATCATCGTCTCGATTGCACCGGTGACCCTCGGGTCAGGCAAGCCACTGCTCCCCCGTCGCCTCGACTTGAGGCTGGCCGAAACCAGTCGCAACAGAGCCTTCGTCTGCGCCCGCTACCAGGTCCTCGGCCGGCTCCGCGAGGATCGCTGACACCACAAAGACAAGACGCCGGCGGTGCGGCCTCCGGAGAAGAACCGCACCGCCGGCGTTGATCGATCATTGCGACCGGGTCGCGAGCATCGGGTTACGCGTCGCCACCCACCTCGCCGGAAGAACCCGCGTTGACATTGTTCAGCTGGTAGCGGTCGATCGCCTGACGCACGACCTCACGCGGCAGTTCACCGCGATCGGCCAGCGCCTGCAGCGCGCGCACCGTGATGGACGGACCATCAATGCGCAGGTGCCGGCGTGCCGCCGCCCGGGTATCCGAGAAACCGAAGCCATCGGCACCCAGCGGGTAGTAGTCGGTCGGCACCCACGCGCGGATCTGTTCGTGAACCGCACGCATGAAGTCGCTCACCGCGACCGCCGGGCCTTGGCGCCCGGCCAGCTTCTGGGTGACGAACGGCACTCGTCGTTCGGCCTCCGGGTTGATGAAGGCCTCCTCGTCGCAGGCACGGCCGTCGCGGGCCAGCTCATTCCAGCTGGTCACCGACCAGACATCCGATTCGACGCCCCAGTCGTTCTTCAGCAGCTGCTGGGCTTCCAGCGCCCACGGCACGCCGACACCGGACGCGAGCAGCTGGGCGCGCTTGTCACCCTCGCCACCTTCCGAGATCAGGTGAATGCCGCGGCGAATGCCCTCGGCGTCGACATTCTCGGGCTCGGCCGGCTGCAGCATCGGCTCGTTGTAGACCGTCAGGTAGTAGGCGACATCCTCGGGCTTGTCCCCGTACATGCGGCGCAGGCCGTCCTCGACGATGTAGCCGATCTCATAGCCATAGGCCGGGTCGTAGCTGACAATGCCCTCATTGGTCGAGGTCAGGATGTGCGAATGCCCATCCATGTGCTGGGTACCCTCGCCGGTCAGCGTGGTCTTGCCGGCCGTGGCGCCGATGTAGAAGCCTCGCGCCAACTGGTCGGCGGCGGCCCACCACATGTCGGCGGTGCGCTGGATACCGAACATCGAGTAGAAGATGTAGATCGGGATCATCGGCTGGCCGTGGGTGGCGTAGCTGGTGCCGACCGCCGTGAACGCCGCCGTGGCACCGGCCTCATTGATGCCGACGTGCATGATCTGGCCGTTGGTGGCTTCGCGGTAGCTCAGCATCAGGTCGTGATCGACCGGCGTGTACTGCTGACCGTTCGCGTTGTAGATCTTGATCGTCGGGAAGAACGAATCCATGCCGAACGTGCGGGCCTCGTCCGGGATGATCGGGACGATGAACGGCGCAAGGCCGCGATCGCGCAACAGATCCTTCAGCAGACGCACGAAGGCCATCGTGGTCGCGACCTTCTGGTTGCCCGAGCCCTTGCGGGTGGCCTTGTACGCCTTCTCGTCGGGCAACTGCAGCTTCTTGCTGGGTTCACCGCGCCGCTCCGGGACGAATCCGCCCAGCTCGCGGCGACGCTCCAGCAGGTACTGGATTGCCGGGCTGGACGGACCGGGGTTGTAGTACGGCGGCTGGTAGGGATCAGCTTCCAGCACCTCATCGGAGACCGGGATGTTACAGCGGTCGCGCAGGCCCTTGAGGTCGTCGATCGCCAGCTTCTTCATCTGATGAGTCGCATTGCGGCCAGCGAAGTGGCTGCCGAGGAAGTAACCCTTGATGGTGTGCGCCAGGATGACGGTCGGCCCACCGGTGTAGTCGGTGGCTGCCTTGTAGGCGTTGTAGATCTTCGCGTAGTCCAGGCCGCCACGGCGCAGGGCCCAGATCTGATCGTCGGTCCAGTCCGCGACCATCGCAGCCGTGCGGGGGTCACGCCCGAAGAAATGCTCACGTACGTATGCGCCGTCGTTGGCCTTGAAGGTCTGGAAGTCACCGTCACGCGTGGTGTTCATCACGTTGACCAGCGCGCCCTCGGTGTCGTTCTCGAGCAGCGGATCCCAGTTGGCACCCCAGACGAGTTTGATGACATTCCAGCCGGCGCCACGGAAGAACGACTCCAGCTCCTGGATGATCTTGCCGTTGCCGCGCACCGGGCCGTCCAGACGCTGCAGATTGCAGTTGATCACGAAGGTGAGGTTGTCGAGGCCCTCATTGGTGGCCAGCTGCAGCGCACCGCGCGACTCGACCTCGTCCATCTCACCGTCGCCGAGGAACGCCCAGACGTGCTGCTGGCTGGTGTCCTTGATGCCCCGGTTCTCCAGGTAGCGGTTGAAGGACGCCTGGTAGATCGCGTTGATCGGGCCGATGCCCATGGAGACGGTCGGGAACTCCCAGAAGTCGGGCATCCGGCGCGGGTGCGGGTAACTCGGCAGCCCGCGGCCACCCATGGGGCGGCTGTATTCCTGACGGAAGCCGTCGAGGTCGTTTTCGGTGAGTCGTCCTTCGAGCAGCGCTCGGGCGTACATGCCTGGCGAGGCGTGGCCCTGGAAGAAGACCTGATCGCCCCCACCCGGATGATCCTTGCCACGCCAGAAGTGCATCAGGCCGACCTCGTACAAGGTGGCTGCCGAGGCATAGCTGGCGATGTGGCCACCGACACCGACACCGGGACGCTGCTGGCGATGCACCTGAATGGCCGCATTCCAGCGGAGCATATGGCGAACCTTCTGCTCCAGATCGGGATCGCCGGGGTACGGCACTTCCTTCGACTTCGGGATGGTATTGACGTAGTCGGTCGACACCAGCGAGGGAACGCCGATGCGCTGATCACGGGCTCGTTCGTTGAGCCGGAGCATGACGTAGCGGGCCCGGTTGCGTCCACCTGATTCAATCAGCCCATCCAGTGACTCCAACCACTCATTGGTCTCGTCGACATCAGTGTCCGGGAGGTTGGTAGGAAGGCCATTAAGCAGGGGGCCGGGTTGCTCGCGAGGGATCACGCTGAGGTCCTTTCAAGTCACGACAGATGTCACTTCAACACCAGCTACACCCGCAATCTTCCCGCGAACCGCTTGTTTTCGCCAGGAGTCCGGCGATCCCGCCCACAGCATCGCGATGGCCGGTCGGCCGAACCTGGCCCGCCTGCTGCAACGCTTGGCAATAACCAGGGGCGAACCGAATCCATCACGGTAGAATCCGGGCATACAGCCGCGGCGCGAGCGAAGCCGACGATGCATAGCAGGCGCCGGTTCACGATCTCGAAAGGCAGCATAATAATGAAACTCCGTGAGGACGCCGAATGGTCGCTCGTCATTCCGACCAGCATGGGTATCCGTATCTGTCCTGAGGACGCACAGCCCGTGCAGACCGCGAACCGCTTCACCATGCAGGTGACCTCGGCGGAGAGCAACGTCGGTTCGATCGCCAGCTACCTCGGCCAGCCGGTGAAGATTCTCACCAACTTCGTTCAGGGCAGCCCGATCTCACTGATGATCAAGTCGAACCTGGCCTCGCGCTTCATGGATTTCGAGGGTCCTGATCTGCCGCAGGGCGGAGCTTGGGGCTACCGCCACCAGTTCAACATCGCCGACTCCGGCTACGGCAATCGTGGCGCGCGGGTCTGGAACGACCGCGCCGGTGAGGTCGGGCTGCAGTTGGACGCCAAGGACTTCGACCTCGAGCGCATCTTCGGCGACGAGGGCGCGAAGATCGTCCATATGTCGGGCCTGATCGCCGCGTTGTCACCCAAGACCCTGCAGTTCTGCCTGGACATCGCTCACGCCGCCAAGAAGCATGGCGCCGCGGTCAGCTTCGACCTCAACTTCCGCGCTTCCTTCTGGAAGGGACGTGAGGAGGAGCTGCGCGCGGGCTTCACCGAGATCGCCAACAACTGCTCCATCCTGATCGGCAACGAGGAGGACTTCCAGCTGGCACTCGGCCTGGAGGGCCCGGAGGCCGGTGGCAAGGGCATCGGCGCGAAGATCGAGGGCTTCAAGGCCATGATCAACACGGCCCACGAGCGTTTCCCCGGCGTCGAGGTCTTCGCCACCACGCTGCGTGAGGTCGTCAACGCCAACCATCATCTGTGGGGCGCGATTCTGTGGGCGGGCGGCGAGTTCTATGTCGCAGAGCCCCGTGACATCGGCGTGCTCGACCGCATCGGTGGCGGCGACTCGACCGTCGGCGGCATCCTCTACGGTCTGATCAAGGGCTGGGAGCCCGAGAAGTGCCTGCAGTTCGGCTGGGCATCCGGCGCGATCACCACCACCTTCCTGACCGACTACGCCGTGCCTGCCGACGAGGAGCAGATCTGGTCCGTCTGGGAGGGCAACGCTCGCATCAAGCGCTGAGCCTTCTTGCGATTCGAGCCCCGGTGCGCGCCAGCGGCCGGGGCTCGGTCTTTCAATACGCGTACCGATCGCCGCACCGCGGTAGAGTGCCCGGCAGATAGATGCCAGGAGGTTCAATGGCCGTGAAAGCCCCGGCGAGTGCCGGCAGGTCGTTCGTACCTGCCGCCCGCACCCGCTCCGCCATTGCCAAGAGACTGGCCGCCCAGGCCGGCCGGATGAGCACGGCGGTCGTCGCGGAGATGGAGATCCGCCACCCCTGGTATTCGGATCTGAGCGCCGAGGAGCGTTCCTGGGTGAGCATGGTCGCCAACGAGGGCATCAACGGATTCGTCGACTGGTTCGCCGACGATGCCGAGTCCGATCTCGACCCGGCTCGGATCTTCAACGTCGCGCCGCGTTCCCTCACTCGCAAGATCAACCTGCACCAGACGGTCGATCTGATACGCACCACGATCGATGTGGTGGAGGCGCAAATCGGTCAACTGATGCCGCGAGGTGACCGTGCCGTGCTGCAGACCGCCATCCTGCACTATTCGCGAGAGATCGCTTTCGCTGCGGCCGAGGTCTACGCGCGAGCGGCCGAATCCCGGGGCAGCTGGGACGAGCGGATCGAGGCGCTCATCGTGGACGCGGTGGTGCGGGCCGACTCGAACGAAGACCTGTTGTCTCGGGCGTCCACGCTGGGCTGGCACTCGCAGGCGCCGGTGGTGGTTGCGATCGGGGCGATGTCGGACGACGAGGACTTCGGCGGGCTGCGCAAGGACGCCGAGCGCCTCGGGCTGGTGGCCATGGCTGCGCTGCACGGCGATCGGCTGGTGGTCGTGCTGTCGCCCACCTCGCCGGATGCCGAGCCCGATCAGCAGGCCAGCATCGGCTGGCTGGAATCGCTGGCCGCGCACTTCGGATCCGGCCCGATCGTGGTGGGGCCGCCGGTCGCCGGATTGATGCGAGCCTCCGAGTCGGCCCGCGCCGCCCTGTCGGGTGCGCGCTCTGCGAAGGCATGGCCGGAAGGGCCACGAGTGCTGACCGCCCGCGATCTGCTGCCCGAACGAGCGCTGGCCGGCAACGGCCAGGCACGCCGCGAACTCGTGGAGTCGGTCTACAAGCCGTTACTGGCCGCCGGCGGCGACCTGCTGGAAACCTGCGTCAGCTTCGGTGACCAGGGCGGCTCGGTCGAAGCCACCGCCCGGGCCCTGTTCGTCCACCCCAATACTGTGCGCTACCGCCTCAAACGCATCGCCGAGGTGACCGGCTACTCCCCCAGCGCGCCCCGGGAGGCCTATGTGCTGCGGCTGGCCATCACTTTGGGACGTCAGCACAGCAATTAGGACGAAGATCAGCTCTGGTTTGTAGATTACGCACAATGTCGGTGCGCCAAATTCGTCACGCGGCGCACATGCTCCTTCCGGCCGACCGGGCAGGATGTAAGGGTGCTTGTTATCGCCGCTCCCGGCCAGGGCGCCCAGACGCCCGGCTTCCTCTCCGAATGGTTGAAGATCACCAGCTTCGCTGACCGACTCACCTGGCTGTCCGCCGTGGTCGGTCTCGATCTGGCGCACTACGGAACCGAAGCCGATGCCGACACCATCCGCGATACCGCGATCGCCCAGCCACTGCTGGTCGCCTCGGCTCTCGCCATCGCCCACGAGCTTTTCCCGGACGCCGAATACGGCTGCGGGCCCGCAGACATCGTCGCCGGACACTCGGTCGGAGAGATCGGCGCCGCCGCTTTGACCGGTGCGATCAACCCGGAAGCCGCGATGGTCTTCGTCCGCGAGCGTGGCCAGGCCATGGCCGCCGCCTCAGCGGTGCAGCCCACCGGGATGTCTGCGGTCATCGCCGGCAAGCCGGACGAGGTGCTGGCCGCGATCGAGGCTGCCGGGCTCACCCCCGCGAACTACAACGGATCCGGCCAGATCGTCGCGGCCGGCACCCTCGAGCAGTTGAAGACCCTCGAGGACAATCCCCCGGCCCGTGCTCGAGTCATCCCGCTGTCGGTCGCCGGCGCCTTCCACACCGTTCACATGGCCCCCGCATCGCGGCGTCTCCGGCTGCTCGCGGAATCCATCGGTACGGCGCGACCGGTCACCCGACTGCTGTCGAACCGCGATGGCGCCGTGGTCGAATCCGGCGCCGAATACCTGGACCGTATGGTCGATCAGGTCACCAGCCCGGTGCGCTGGGACCTGTGCATGGACACCATGGCTTCCCTGGGAACCACCGGGCTGCTCGAGTTGGCTCCGGCCGGAACCCTGACGGGTATCGCCAAGCGGAACCTGAAGGGCGTCGAGCTGTTCAACCTGAACACCCCCGATCAACTGGACGACGCCCGCGATTTCTGCGCGCGTCACTCCGAAGCGAAATGAGGAAAATGAGCTCGCCTATCAAAGCCTCGCAAGGCTCGGCCTACTCCCGGATTCTGGGGGTGGGCGGCGCCCGCGGCAACCGCGTTGTCGACAACGCCGAGATGTGCACCATCATCGATTCCTCGGACGAATGGATTCAACAACGCACCGGCATCATCGAGCGCCGCTGGGTCGATGATTCGCAGAACACCTTGTCGCTGGCCACCGAGGCAGCCCGCAAGGCCATCGACCGCTCGGGAGTGCCGACCGACCAGATCGATGCGGTCTTGGTCAGCTCGGTTTCCAATCACCGCCGGTTCCCCTCGCTAGCAGTGCAGGTAGCATCCGAATTCGGGCTGCCGAACCCGGCCGCCACCGACCTCAGCGCCGCCTGCGCCGGCTTCTGCTATGGGGTGAGCCTCGCCGACTCCATGGTGCGCGCCGGCTCCGCCCACTACGTGCTCGTGGTCGGCGTCGAGGTGCTGAGCGAACAGACCGACTACACCGATCGTTCCACCGCCTTCCTGTTCGGCGATGGCGCAGGCGCCGCAGTCATCGGCCCCTCGGATACGCCGGCCATCGGCCCGGTCGTATGGGGCTCGGAGATCAACACCGCCGAGATCATTCACTCCGACGATTTCGACGTCGCTGCGGCCGGCGGTTTCAGCCCGAAGATCCACATGGAGGGCAACAAGGTTTTCCGCTGGGCGACCACCTACATCGTCGAGAAGACCGTGGAAACCCTCGAGGTGGCAGGTCTGAAGCCCGACGAGCTCGACGTCTTCATCCCCCACCAGGCGAACAATCGCATCACCGATGCCATGCTGCGCCGCCTCAAGCTGCCGGAAAGCGTCGTGGTCAGCCGCGACATCAAGCACATGGGAAATGCGTCGGCGGCTTCCGTCCCGATCGCCATGGAGGCCCTGCTCGAATCCGGCGAGGCCAAGTCCGGCGACAATGCCCTGATCATCGGCTTCGGCGCCGGGCTGGTCTATGCCGGCCAGGTCGTCGTCCTGCCCTGATATACCCTCCGATACAGCCCGATTCATACAATGCCATCCAGGCCAACAGAAAGGACCACATCATGGCCACCACCGAGGAAATCCGTTCGCAGCTCGCCGACATCGTCAACGACGTTGCTGGTGTCGATCAGGACGATGTGCAGCTCGAGAAGAGCTTCGTGGACGATCTGGACGTCGACTCGCTGTCGATGGTCGAGATCATCTACGCCTGCGAAGAGACCTTCAACATCTCGATTCCCGATGAGGACTCGAAGTCGCTGAAGTCCGTTGGCGACGCCGTCTCCTACATCGAGCGCGCGCAGAACTGAGCTACCGCCATCTCCGGCCCACACCTGACCTCATGGACAGTGTGGGCCAGTCCATCAACCATTTTCATCCAGGAGCCTCAATGACTGACGTTGTCATCACAGGATTCGGAGCCATCACCCCGTTGGGAAATGATGCGCCCACCACCTGGCAAGCACTTCTCGCCGGGCGCAGCGGCGTCCGTCATATCGAGGCTGACTGGGCTCAGGATCTGCCCGTGCAGATCGCCGGTCAGGTCAACGCGGACACCACGCAGTGGATCTCGCGCGTTGAGGCCCGCCGGATGGACCGCGTCAGCCAGCTCGCGGTGGTAGCCGCCCGCGAGGCATGGGCCGATGCCGGATTCGGCCTCGGCGAGGAGAACCCGGTTGATCCCGAGCGGCTGGGTGTTTCGGTCGGTAGCGGTATCGGCGGCCTGGTGACCACGCTCGATCAGTGGGACATCCAGCGCGAGAAGGGCCTGCGACGGGTCAGCCCGTTCACGGTGCCGATGCTGATGGCCAATGCCCCGGCCGCGCATGTCGGTCTGCTGGTCAACGCCAAGGCAGGGGTGCACGCGCCCGTTTCGGCGTGTGCCTCCTCGAACGAGGCGATTGCGCTGGGTGCGAATATGCTGCGCCTCAATGAGGCCGACATCGTCGTGGTGGGCGGATCCGAATCCGTCATCCACGCGATGCCGATCGCCGCATTCGCCCAGATGCAGGCGCTGAGCCGCCGCAATGACGAGCCCGAGCGGGCTTCGCGTCCATGGGACGTCGACCGCGACGGCTTCGTCATCGGCGAGGGCGCGGTGATGCTGGTCATCGAGACCCTGGCGTCGGCCAAGGCCCGCGGGGCCAAGATCTACGGCACGCTGGCCGGCTACGGCATCAGCGCCGACTCGCACGACATCGTCCAGCCCGAGCCGACCGGCTCAGGGCAGTTCTCGGCGATGGTCAAGGCTATGCGGAACGCCGGCCTGGAGCCTGCCGATGTCAAGCACGTCAATGCGCATGGCACCTCGACCCCGCAGGGCGACGTCACGGAAGCCAGGTCGATTGCACGCGCGCTCGGTTCGGCTGCCGACGACGCATTCGTCACCTCCACCAAATCGATGACCGGCCACCTGCTGGGTGGTACCGGCGCGCTGGAGACCTTCGCCACCGTGATGGCGTTGCGCGACCGCATTTCGCCGCCCACCATCAATCTGGAGAACCCCGAGCCGGACCTGGGTATCCAGATCGCCGCGAACACCGCGCGCGAGCTGTCGTCCGGCCCGCTGGCGGCACTGAACAACTCGTTCGGCTTCGGCGGGCACAATGTGGCGTTGGCGCTGACCAACGACAACATGACTGACTGATCCGACCTGCTGCACCAGCGGCAGAGGCAGACCGACTCTCCGGTCTTTTCTACAGCGGCTGCCGGAGCCGGCAGCCGCTGTTTTTGACAAGTCGACCGCGGATCCGCGGAACGGCAGGCCGCGGGCGGCTCAGCCGACCCGGTGCAGCCAGCGGACGGGGGCGTCTTCGCCTGCGTAGCGGAAGACCTCGAGTTCGGCATCCCAGGGCTCGCCCAGCAGCTCGCTCAACGCATCCTGCAAGCTGATGCCGCCCTGAGCGGCGGTCGTCATGGCCGTACGCAGCCGGTGTTCCGAGACCTGGATGTCACCGTGCGGGCCGGTCATCGCATGAAAGACACCCAACTCGGGAGTGTAGGCGTAACGCTGACCCTCGTCGGTGGCGGTGGCGTCCTCGGTCACCTCGAAGCGCAGACGCTGGCAGCTGCGCAGGGCGCTGGCCAGGCCTGCCGAGCTGCCGGCGGGACCCGTCCACGAGTACTCGGCGCGCAGCGTCCCGGGTTCGGCGGGCTGGTCGGTCCATTCCAGATTCAGGGGCAGGCCAAGAACCGCGCCTGCCGCCCATTCGATGTGCGGGCACAGCGCGGCCGGCGTCGAGTGCACGAAAATGACTCCACGCGACATGGTTTCCATCTCGACTCCTCTCGCTTCAGGTGTGCCTTCCCCTGCAACCTGTGCGACGGCGTCCCGATGGAACCTGGTCTGTTCGATTTGCTTATTGATTCTGCCTCAATTGGGTTCAACATGCCAGCCGGGAGGCTGCTGCGCTAGCTTGTCCACATGAGTACCGCCGATCAGCAGCCCACAGTCGCGCCCTGTGGCTCGTGGGTCTCCCCCATCACCTTGGACGAGGTGATCGCCGGTGGCGCGTCCATGCTCGAACTGGTGGCCGACAATGCCGATCTGTACTGGCTGGAGTCGCTGCCCGGCGAGGAAGGCCGGACGACCGCCATGCGGCTGCGCAACGAGCGCACCCAGCAGATGACACCGACGGCCAACGTGCGCTCCCGCGTCCAGGAGTACGGCGGTGGCGCCTTCGACGTCGAAGACGGCGTCCTGGCCTACTGCGACGATGTGGACCGCACCGTGAAGCTGCGTACCCCGGACGGCACGATCCTTACCCTGACCTGCGGCGATGCCTCGGTTCGCTACGGCGATCTAGTAGTCTGCCCCAAGATTCCGGCCGTGCTGGCGATTCGTGAGGATCACCGAAACCCGGGCGAGCCGCAGACCACGCTCGTGGCGCTCAGTTGGCCGAACGCCGATGGTTCTCCCGGACCCGAGCACATCCTCGCCGGCGGTGCCGACTTCTACGCCAATCCGGCGCTCTCGTCCGACGGGCGACTGGCCTGGCTGGAGTGGAACCACCCGGCGATGCCCTGGGACTCCACGGTGCTGAAGGTCGCGCAGTTGCGCACCGGCGCGGTCTGGCGCCTCGACGACATTCGACTCGTCGCGGGACAGCCGGGGGCCGGCTTGGATGGCATCGCGGTGCATCACCCGCGCTGGAACAGCGATGGCAGCCTGGTCTTCACCAGCGAGCAGTCCGGTTTCTTCCAGATCTACGAGTGGACGAACGGCACGATCCGTCGGCTCACGCACGACGACACCGACTACGATCTGCCGATGTTCGTCTTGGGCAACCACGTCACGGCTGCACTCGACGATGAGCGAATCCTCGCCTGGAATATCGACGAGGGCTTCTGTCACCTCCAGGTGGTCTCCCGCAGTGGCGGCCCGGCCAAACGGTTGGCCGGGGTCGCAGAAGTCGACTCGGTGGCCGCCTCGATGGGCAAGGGCTACGCGATCGTCAAGCGGGCGAAGGATCACACGGCGCTGGTGCGTGTTGAGGCCGACGGCTCGCTGAAGATCCTGCGCTCACTGGGCGGCGCACCCGCGCATGCAGTCACCTCGGTTGCCCGCTCGCTGCGGTTCGAGGGGCGCCACGGACCCGTCCAGGCCTGGTACTACCCGCCGACCAACGATGCCTACCGAGGACCCGCGGGTAAGCGTCCTCCGGCGCTGTTGCGGGTACATGGCGGGCCGACCGCCAGGGCGAGCAACGGCTACTACGCTCCCGTCCAGTTCTGGACCTCACGAGGCATCGCCGTACTGGACGTCAACTACTCCGGCTCGGCAGGATTCGGACGCCAGTGGCGCGACCGGCTGCGCGGAGCCTGGGGCGTGGCCGACGTGGACGACTGCGTTGATGCCGCTGAGGCCGCCATCGACGCAGGGCTGATCGATCCCGGACGCATCGCCATCGCGGGCGGATCGGCCGGCGGTTTCACCGCGCTTCGTGCCCTGATGGACAGCGACCGGTTCACCGCCGGCATCAGCCGCTACGGCGTGAGCGACCTGAAAGCGCTGATCGGTGGGCACAAGTTCGAATCGCACTATCTGGATTCGCTGATCGGCGGCTGGCCCGCCGACGAGCAGCTCTATGAGTCGCGCTCCCCCATCAACACCCTGGATCGACTGGCCAGCCCGATCCTGATCCTGCAGGGCACCGACGATCCGGTCGTCCCGATGGCCCAGTCGACCGCGCTCACCGAGGCGGCGCGGAAGCGCGGCCTGCCGATGGCGATGCGGGTCTTCGAGGGCGAGGGGCACGGTTTCCGCGGTTCGGCCGCGCGCCGCGACGCGTTGGCGGCCGAGCTCAGCTTCTTGGCGCAGATCTTCGGCTTCACTCCCGCCGATGACCTCCCGGACCTGGAGATCGAGAACCTGCCCCGCTGACCTGGGCCTCCGTCGGACGCGCACCGGCAATCCGCTCGGACGGCGAGCGTCTGAGCGCCGGCGGGGATCAGGGCCAGCGGGCAGCCAACGAGATGACGCCGCAGCCGGCCAGCACACTCAAGATCAGCGCATACAGCGCGAAGCGATCGGTCACCTCGACCAGTTCTTCGTCGTAGCCGATGGAACTGGCGATCGTCTGGTAGACCCCGCGCAGATCCCCCAGCGACTCTGCAGAGTATTTCTTGCCGCCCGAGTTCTTCGCGATCTGGGCGAGTTCGGCATGGTTCACCGGCACCGGGACGCGGACGCCCTCCTCGTAGACGTAGCCGCCGGCGGTGCCGTAGGCGATCGCGTAGATCGGCACGCCCTGCTCCTTGGCGGCCCTGGCCGCCTCACCGGAATCGCGGCCGATGTTGGTGTAGCCGTCGGACAGCAGAATGATCGCCCCAGGGGCCGGCTCGTCCGGATTTTCGGGATCGGGCGGAGCCAGCTGCAGCGCGTCCAGTGACGTGTAGATCGCCTCGCCAATGGCGGTCGCGGGTTCCAACTCGATCGCGTCGATCGCGGACTTCACCGCGGTGCGGTCGGTGGTGGGCGCTGCCGCGATCTGCGCAGTTCCGGAGAACGTCACCAGGGCGACGTTGAAGCTCGCCGGTACCATGTCGACGAATTCCTTGGCCGCGGTCTGAGCAGCCTGGATCCGGCTGGGCGAGACGTCCTCGGCCCGCATCGACCGCGAGATATCGATGGTGATGACCACCGTCGCGCGCTCACGGGGCACCGGCGAGACGGCCTGCGGCTGCGCGTAGGCCAACACCAGCGAAGCCATCGCCAGCAGCGAAGCACCCACCGAGATGTGCCGTTTCAGCGGGGAGTCCCGCGGAATCACCAGGTCCAGCCGGGTCTTGCCCCGCCGTCGGCTGCCACTTTGGACGCGCTGGGAGACGATCAGATAGAAGCCCAGCACCGCCACCACGAGTAGCAGCAGCCACAGCCGGCCGGGATGCAGGAATTCCAACATTGGTATCATCACGGCCACCTGGCTGCCATCGAGACTGCACCCAGCGAGGCGACGAAGGCGAAAGCCAGTGCATACAGCGCCCAGCGCGCCGTGACTTCCTTCTTCACGTCCTCGTAGGTGACATCGGAGCGCATCTGATCGTAAGCGTTGTTCAACTGACTGGCCGACTTCGCGTCCACGGCGGCGCCACCGGTGGCCGCCGCGATCTGCTGCAGAGCCTCGGTATCGGGTGCCACGTTGTAACGCTGACCGTCGAGGTCGACATATCCGTTGAGTGTGCCGAAGGCGATGGTGTTGACGACCACGCCCTGTTCACGCGCATTCGCGGCTGCCTGCTCGGGACTCACCTCACCACCGGTATTGCTGCCGTCCGAGAGCATGATCACCATGCCGGGCGCCGGATCCTCACCAGGCTCACCGGGTGCGTGCGCGATGGCGTCTAGCGCAGCCATCAGGGCATCACCGATGTGGGTACCGTCCTCAAGCGTCAGCGCATCGATGTAGCGGTTGATCATGCCCCGATCGTTGGTGGGCTGAGCCAGCACCCGGCTGTTTCCCGACAGCGCGACGAGCGCGATGTCGTAGGACGCCGGCAGCTGGGCGATGAAGTCCTTGGCCGCCTGCTTCGAGGCGTCCAGACGAGTGGGGTCGATGTCGGTCGCCTGCATCGACTGCGACAGGTCGAGCACCAGCACCACGGTGGCGCGCTCGCGGGGCACCTGCTCGGTGCCTGCCGGGCGCGCCCAGGCACCGGTGATCGCCGCCAGGGAGCACAGCGCCATCGCGACCGAAACGTGCCGGCGCCACTGCGACTGCCTGGGCAGCACCGCGCCGACGATGCCGGTCTGGGTGTAGCGCATGCCGCGGTTGCGCTTCAACCGCAGCAGCAGAATGTAGGCGATCACCAGCACCGGCAGCACGAGCAGGGCCCACAGCCGTTCGGGATTGAAGAACTCCCACAGCCAGACCTGGGTGGTATCGCCGGTCACTTGGTCACCCCCTGCGGGGGCTGATGCAGCACGGCGGCGGTCTGCCGGTAGGTCAGCACAAAGCGAGCGATGTCATTCACCCAGTCACGGTCGGTCTGCAGGCGGATATGCCCCACGCCGGCACGGCGCATGGCTGCCGCCACCCGCTCCCGCTGGGCGGCGGCCGCCCGGTCGATCATCTTGCGGGCGCGGACATCCGAGGTGTTGACGAAACGCGCGAAATCGGTCTCGGGGTCACGGATCAGCAGCTCGCCGACATCGGGGAACTCCATCTCGCCCGCGTCCACGACCTCGACGCACAAGACCTGATTGCGCACGGCGAGCCGTCGCAGCGGGCGCTCCCAGCTGGGCGGAGCCTTGGGGTCGAGCTCCTGGTCACCGGGATCGAGGAAATCGGAGACCACGACCCGCATGCCGCGGCGGCGTTGGGTGCGGATCAGTGCCTCGATACCTTCGGGCAGTCCGAGTGTCGCGGGCTGATTGTCGCGTTCGATCGGATCATCCAGCAGCTTGCCGAGCAACCCGTAAAGCGCCTGGCGTCCCGACCGCGCCGGAAATCGTTTGACCGAATCCGAATGCATCACCATGCCGCCGAAGCGGTCGCCCATCTTCTGGCTGATGAAGCCGAGCGTGGCGATCGCGGCGATGCCCAGATCGCGTTTGGTTACGCCTGCTGTGCCCCAGTTCATGGACGGGGTCGCGTCGAGCAAAGCCCAGACCTCGAGTTCGCGGTCGGCCATGGTGTCTCGCACGTGCGGCACCGTGGTGCGCGCGGTCACCGCCCAATCCATCCGGCGCACATCGTCCTGGCCGGGCACGTAGATCCTGGCGTCGTTGAGGTCCGAGCCGGGTCCGGGCAGCAGCCCCAGGTGATCACCCTGCAAGAAGCCCTCGAGCCGGCGGACGACCGTCAGCTCGAGCCGGCGCAGCGCCGCTTCGGGTGCGAGTCTGTTCAGCGGCACCGTCGGGCCGGTGGGCTCGCGCAGCACGCTGCCCGCGGCGCCCACATCGTGGCGACCGTTCGCCTGCGTGGTGCCGGTCTTGGAGACTGCGAAATCAGGTCCGCTCATCTAGGGCAGGGCTCACTCGTAGCTCGGCTGGTGGCGGTGCTGGGTACGGCTCGCGGCGCGCTGCTCCTGATTCCACACCGGAGTGGGAGCGGGCACCATCGCGAGGATCCGTTCCACCACCTGCAGCGCGGAGATGTTGTCGGCGATCGCGTCGAAGCTGAGCACCAGGCGGTGCGCCATGACGTCCTTGGCGATGGCCTGGACGTCGGTCGGCAGGACGTAGTCACGTCCGTGAATCAGCGCGACCGCGCGGGCGGCCGCGGTCAGACCGAGGGTGGCGCGTGAGGAGTTGCCGATCTGGATCACCCGAGCCAGGTCGGGCATATTGAACTCGGCCGGGTTGCGGGTGGCCAGCACCAGCCGGACGATGTACTCCGCGACCAGATTGTGGACGAAGACGTGCGAGGCCATGCCCTGTAGCTGGAAGGTCAGGTCGGGATTGAGGATCTGGTTCGGTGTCGGTGGGGTGACCGACATCCGGCGCAGGATCTCGAACTCCTCGTTGCCCTTCGGGTAGGGCACGTCCACCTTGAGCAGGAAACGATCCCGCTGGGCTTCGGGCAGCGGGTAGACGCCCTCGGATTCGATCGGGTTCTGGGTCGCGATGACGATGAACGGCTTCTTCATCGGGAAGGTCTGGCCGGCGATCGAGACCTGCTTCTCAGCCATCAACTCGAGCATGGCCGATTGCACCTTGGCGGGGGCGCGGTTGATCTCGTCCGCAAGCACGAAGTTGGTGAAGACCGGGCCGAGCTCGATGTCGAACGTCTCCTTGGATGCCTGATAGACGCGAGTGCCGACGATATCCGACGGCACCAGGTCGGGAGTGAACTGGAGGCGCGAGAACGAACCGCCGACCACGGTGGCGAACGTCCGCACGGCCAGGGTCTTCGCCGTGCCGGGCACGCCCTCCAGCAGAATGTGGCCCTGCGCCAGCAAACCGGCCATCAGCTGTTCGACCATGTGCTCTTGACCGACGATGACCCGCTGCACCTCCGCTATTGCCTCGCCCAGGACCTTGGCGGCATCTTGGGTGGACAGCGTTTGCTGATTGCCTAGCGTGCTGGTCAACGTTCTCTCCTGTGGCCGAAGGCCGCCTGGTGGGCTTCAAAGCGTCCCTGCCACGATACCTTGCCCGCAACCGGACTCGGGCGACGACCAACTGTGCGCAAGCCATGACGCGGCCGCACTTCGGGAAAGCCCGCCGATGTGGTGAGATTGTGGCGATGTCCGATTTCCCAGCCGATCCGCCCGGCACCCCGCCACCTCCGGGGGCTCCTGGCGCGCCTCAACCGCCCGATGGTGATCCCGGCGGTTTCGAGCCTGTTCCCCTTCTGGTGAGCGATCCGCCGAAGATCGGCGATTTCTGGTTGGACGCGCGGCTGACCGCCCGCGAGGCCGGTGTCGTCTACATCGCCCATGCCGACGACCAGCCCGCGGTGATGCTGGTAGTGCTCGCCGAAGGCGCCGCTCATGATCCCGCGGCCCGCGACAGGCTGGCCGGTGAGGTCAACAAGCTGCATGCCGAGTCGGTGATCGCGCGCGGCGGCGACGGCCAGAGCGGCGGCCGCCTGGGTTACAAATACCGTAGTGAAGCCGATGATCCGGTGTCCCCCGAGGACCTTCCGATCGCGCCTTGGGTGGCCCTCGACTATGACGGCTCGGCTGACGCGCGAGCCGAAGCCGATCGGCTGCTGCGCTCGGTCGACCTGTCCAGCACTCCCCTGCTCGGACGACCGGCAGGCCCCGACTATCGCCTGCACTGGCTCGACGACTCCCGACCGGGTGCCTGGCGAGTGTGGCCGGCCTCGTTTCCGGGGCGCCATGACCGCGCGGGCTGGGTGCCGCTGGCGGTGTCGTGGTCGTTGACGGTTCTGCTGTGCGGATTGGCGTTGTTGATCGCGGTGCTGCTGTTCCAGAACTCACCGCCCGAATCTCCGCAGCCGCCGGTGCCCACCAATCAGAGCGCCTCCGATGGTGGCGGCACGCCGTCCGACAGCAGCCCCGAGGGTGGCGAATCGTCGGGTTCGGAGTCCGCGTCCCCCGAGGACACCGGAAGCGAGTCGGGTTCGCCCGAGCCGAGTGGAACCGAAGCAAGCAGCGAAGAGACCACACCGGGCAACGACGGCTCCCCCTCGAAGGATCCGTCGATGGGTACCGCGGGCACCGGTGAGGCCACCGACACCCAGCCCCCGCCCACCGATAACACGAGGCTGTGAGGCGGCGCGATGAACCCGTTCGATCTCATCGCGACCGACCTGGACGGTACCTTCCTCGCCAATGACAAGCAGATCCCCGCACTGAATGCGCTGGCGGTGCGGCGGGCGGCGCGGCGCGGAATCACGACCGTGTTCGCATCCGGGCGTCCGCTGCGCTGGTTCGGTGTGCTGGACCCGCTGACCGACGCGCACGGGTGGGCGGTGGCCGCCAACGGAGCGGTGACCTTCGACCTGGCCACCCGTGAGGTGGCACATGTTCGTCCGATGGCGGCCGACATCAGCCTGACCGCTGCCGAGCAGATCCGCGAGCGCCTGCCGCGGGCGGTCTTCGCGGCCGAATATGTCTCGGGCTGGGGCAGCGAGCCAGGCTTCGAGCTGCACACCCGCGAGCCCGGCTCCCCGTTCCAGGCGCCCCTGGACGAGTTGGTCGACCGCGACGAGATCGTGAAGCTGATCGTGGTCGATCCGGCGACCCGCACCGACGAACTGGCCGCAATCGCCAGGAGCATCGTCGGTGATCGGGTGACCGTGACGTTCAGCTATGTGTCGGCAGCGGGCATGCTCGAGATGTCGGCACCGGGAGTCAGCAAGGCGCTGGCCCTGCGCGAGCTTCTCACCGACCTGGGTCTGCCGGCGAACCGGATGATCGCCTTCGGGGATATGCCGAACGATCTGCAGATGCTCGACCTGGCCGGTCAGGGGTTCGTGATGGACTCGAGCCATCCGACGGTGCTGGGCGCGGGCTATCCGACCGCGGGTGACAACAACGCCGGCGGGGTCGGCGCCACGATTCTGCGGCTGCTCGGCGAGGACGCCTGAAGGCCGCTGCTCACCATGGTTGGGATGCGGGTTGGTTCCTACAGCACGCGGGTGTGTTCGGTGTGCTCCTTGACCGGGATCATCACCGCAAGACCGATCGCCAGCACCACCACGATGCCGAGGATGCCCCAGTACTGGGTGTTCTCCTGGCCGGTGACCCGCGCTCCCACCGCGATCGCGATGCCGAACAGCGCCGGCGACAGGAACGAGACCACTCGTCCGGTGGTCGCATACAGGCCGAACACCTCGCCGGACTTGCCCTCGGGAATCAGCCGGGCCAGGAAGCTACGGGAAGCCGACTGAGCAGGGCCGACGAACATGCACATGATCAGACCTGCCACCCAGAAGACGATCGCTCCCCCGTCGTGCAGGACGAAGACCACGGTGCCCATCAAGATCAGCGCGACGAGCGCCATGATGATGACCTTCTTGGGGCCGATCTTGTCGTCCAGCAGGCCGAAGGCGATGGTCGACAATCCTGCCACGATGTTGGCGGCCGCGCCGAAAACCACCACATCGCCGCTGCTGAAACCGAACGTCCCGGCCGCGATCACGGCGCCGAATGCGAAGACCCCGGCCAACCCGTCACGGAAGAGCGCCGAGGCGGCCAGGAAGTAGACGGTGTGACGGCTCAGCTTCCACAACCTGCCGATGGTGGCGGCCAACTCCGCGTAGGACGCGATCACCGGCGCCAGCCAGCCCCAGATCCAGCGGGGCTGCTTGCCTCGGTAGACCTCGATGCCAGGGATCGGGCGCCGCTGAGCCTGCGGCCTGTCGTGCAGGCTCACGAACGTCGGAATCGTGAACAGCAGCGTCCAGATCGCGCAGACCAGCATCGAGACCCGGATGTCCATGCCATCGTCCCCGGTGACGCCGAACCAGCCCACATCGGGCTGGATGAAGCCGAAGTAGATGACCAGCAGCACCACAATCCCGCCGAGGTAGCCCATCCCCCAGCCGAACCCGGACACCCGCCCGACATTGGCCTCGCCGGCGACATCGTCCAGCAGCGAGTTGTAGTTCACCCCGGCGATCTCGTTGATGATCGATCCGAAGCCCAGCAGTCCCAGGCCCAGCCACAGGTACGACGGATCCGGGCGGACGAAGAAGAGCAGCGCGGAGATCAGCGCCAGCGTCCAGGTCAGTCCGCGCAGCACGGTGACGGTGCGTCCGCTGCGGTCGACGGTCTGTCCGAGCACCGGAGCCGCCAATGCCACCACCAGACCGGCGATCGTCGTCGACACCGACAGGGCCTGCGAGGTCTGGTTGGTGTTGCCGAACGACGAACTGGTCAGGTAGACCGCGAAGACGAAGGTGATGATGACGGTGTTGAAGGGCTGAGTGCCCCAGTCCCACATCGCCCAGCTGATGATCTTTTTCGCCGACGTGTCCTTGGGCCGGCCGAGCGCGGTTGCGGGTTCGCCCGCGATCGGTGGCATGGTCATGCGTCGATCCGATCGTCGTCCAACTGGTAGGCGCCCTCGACGATGAACTCCTTGCGCGGGCCGACCTCGTTGCCCATGAGCATCTCGAAGGTCCGTTCGGCCTGTTCCGCGTCGTCGACGGTGAGCCGCCTCAGCATCCGGCCGCGGGGATTCATCGTGGTCTCGGCCAGCTGATCGGCATCCATCTCACCCAGGCCCTTGTATCGTTGCGGTTCCTTGAACGCCTGGCCCTTCTTGGTGAGTTCGGCCAGTTTCCGCTGATACTCGGGGTCCGAGTAGGTGTAGATGTACTTGCTCATCCCCCGCTTCGGGTTGATCAGTTCGAAGCGGTGCAGCGGGGGTACCGCAGAGTAGACCCGACCGGCTTCCACCATCGGGCGCATGTAGCGGAAGAACAACGTGGCCAGCAGACATCGGATGTGAGCGCCGTCGGAGTCGGCGTCCGCCATGAAGATGATCTTGCCGTATCGCGCGGAATCCAGATCGAAGGTCTTGCCGGAGCCGGCCCCCACGACCTGAATGATGGACGCGCACTCGGCGTTCTTCAGCATGTCCGCGACGCTGGCCTTCTGCACGTTGAGGATCTTGCCGCGGATCGGCAGCAACGCCTGGAACTCGGAATTGCGGGCGCGGCTGGCCGTACCGAGCGCCGAATCGCCCTCGACGATGAACAACTCGGCACTGTCGACCGACGGCGAGTGACAGTCCTTCAGCTTGGGTGGCAGGCTGGACGACTCCAGCGCTGTCTTGCGGCGCTGATTCTCCTTGTGAACCCGGGCGGCCACGCGGGTGCGAGAGGCGTTGACGACCTTCTCCATCACCTGCCGGGCCTGCGGACGCTCGGATGCCTTGGTCGAGTTCAGGAATGCCCCGAGTTCGGTCTCGACGACCCGCGCGACCAGCCGGGCGACCGGCGGTGTGCCCAGCACCTCTTTGGTCTGGCCCTCGAACTGAGGTTCGGGCAGTCTCACGGTGACGACCGCGGTCATCCCCTCCAGCACGTCGTCCTTGATGATGTCGTCGCCGCTCTTGAGCAGCCGGGTGCCGTCGAGCCCGCCCAGGAACGCCTTCAGCAGACCGCGTTCGAAACCCTGAACGTGGGTGCCGCCCTTGGGCGTGGCGACGATATTGACGAAGGAGCGTTCGACCACGTCATAACCGGTTCCCCAACGCACGGCGATGTCCACGAACAGGTCGCGTTCGACATCGGTGGGAGTCATCGCGCCGTTCTCGTCCAGCATCGGGACCGTCTCGGTGAACGACTCATGGCCCTGAATGCGAATGACATCGGTGACCGGCGGATCGGTGGCCAGGTAGTCGGCGAACTCCGCAATGCCGCCGTCGTGCCGGAATTGCTCGGTCGTCGGTTCTTCGCCGCGCTCATCGGTGACGACGAGTTCGAGCCCGGGCACCAGGAAGCTGGTCTGGCGGGCGCGCTCGATCAGGTGAGGCAAGGACAGCTGGGCGCCGGCCAGGAAGATCTGCCGATCGGGCCAGTAACGCACCCGGGTTCCGGTGACACCGCGGCCCACCTTGCCGATCTTGCGCAGTCCGTGCTGAGCGGTGAACGGGGCGTCAGGCCCCTCGCCGTCGAAAACGCCGGGAGTCCCGCGACGGAAGCTCATCGCCCAGACTGCGCCGTTGCGGTCGACCTCGACGTCCAACCGGGAGCTGAGCGCATTCACCACTGAGGCGCCCACCCCGTGCAGGCCACCTGCCACGTTGTAGTTGCCGGTGCCGAACTTTCCACCGGCGTGCAGCTTGGTATAGACGACCTCGACGCCGACCAGCCCGGTACGCGGCTCGATATCGACCGGAATCCCGCGCCCTTGGTCGGCCACGAAGATCGAGCCGTCGGCCAGCAGCGTGATCTGGATCGATTCGCCGAAGCCTGCCAGGGCCTCATCAACGGCGTTGTCGATGATCTCCCACAGGCAGTGCATCAGACCGCGGGTGTCGGTCGAGCCGATGTACATCGCGGGGCGTTTGCGGACGGCCTCGAGCCCTTCGAGGACGAGGAGGTTCTTCGCCTCGTAGTCACGGCTGGGAGCCGTGTTCAGCTTGCTATTACTACGTGGTGGCACGGCTCGAAGCTTACAGACCAGCCGGCCTCGAGGACATCTTTGAATGACGCATGATCGAAACCCGATCGCAACGAGTCTGGCGCTTGTCTTCTCCGGCCGGCGAGTAGGCTGACAGGCACGGGAACAAAGTTAACAGCAGATGTGTTGACGAGGCGACCGGCAGTATCCCCGGATAGTGAGGAGAGAAAGTTGAACGCGACAGTCATGAGCGATCAGCAGCTGACAGCAGCAGACCGCTGCGACCGCTGTGGTGCGCAGGCTTACCTTCGCGTAACCCTCGCATCGGGTGGCGAACTGCTTTTTTGCGCCCATCACGCACGTAAGCATTCCGACAAGCTGAAGCAGGTTGCTCTGCGTATTCACGACGAGACCGACAAGCTCAGCTGAGCCATTCGTAGCCCACAAGCGTCGCGGCCCGGTTCGAATGAACCGGGCCGTTGTCGTATCTTCGACAGTGTGCGGAAAGGGGTTCGGGCCTTGACGCGGTGACCGAGGAGATGGATTCGTGAGCGAACAGCGGGCGTTGGACGCCTTGCGTGTGCTCGGTCTGGAGCAGATCGTCACCCGGCATGGCCCGGTGGACTCACTGGCCGAAGCCGCCGAAGCGCGTGGCATCCAACCCGGTGACATCGTGAAGACCCTGGTGGTACGCCGCGGTCGCGACGACTACCTGTTCGTGCTGGTGCCCGGTGATCGGACGTTCAGCTGGCCGAAGCTGCGTGCCCTGTTGGGCGTCAATCGGCTGTCCATGCCGGACGCGGACACCGCATACGCGGTGACCGGCTATCTGCGCGGCACCATCACTCCGTTCGGTGCCAGCCACGCGTGGCCCGTGATCGCGGACGCGTCCATCCCCGGACGGCGGATCTCGATGGGTGCGGGTGCTCCCGGAGTCTCCGTTTCGCTGGAAGCGGATCAGATGATCGCCGCCCTCAAGGCGACGGTGGCCGACATCAGTGACTGATCGTGAATTGGCCTGACGGCGCGGCACTCACTGCTTTCGGGCGCCAGGCCTTATCGCTGGTCGCCCAGCAACTGCGGACCGAATCGGTTACCTGCCTGCTGGCCCCCGACTACTACTGCCAGACCATGCTCGTCCCCTTCCTCATGGAAGGCATTCAGGTGCACGTGGTGGTGACCGGAGCAGACTGCCTGATGCGCGGGGATGCGCTGCTGGCAGCGGTGGATTCGCATCCGGGCTGCGCGATCCTGCATTGCGAGACGTTCGGGAATCGTCCGCATGCCGACCTGGCCGCAGCCCTGCATGACACCGCCGGCCGCGGCATCAAGCTGATCATCGATCGCACGCACGGCTGGCTCGACCCCGCCACCACGCCGGCCGACTACACCGTCGCCAGCCTGCGCAAACTCCTGTCGGTCCCCGATGGTGCCTTCGTCACTGGGCTGCGGGCGCCGGTAGCTCTGGCGGCCAACCACGAGACGGACGAGGCGGTGCGCGCCCGCATCCGCTATCTGGGCGATCCTGATCTTCGCGGTCTCGAGCTCGCCGAAGACGCCATCGACGACGCTTGGACCCCGGCTCCGCCCAGCCCGCAAAGCCTGCACATCATCGATGCACTCGACGCCCGGGCGCTGCGCGAGCAGTATCTGATGACCGCTGATCGAGTACGGGCCGCACTCAACGAACGTCCGGTGCCCGGCCTGAACTTGATCAACCCCGCGAGTTCGTGTTGCGTGGCGCTGAGCCATCCTCGTGCGGCGGCGATCATGGACGACCTCGCCGCCCGCGGGGTCTACGGTCCGCTCTATTGGGGCCCGCCCGAGCATCTGCCACGCACTCATCACTGGCGCACCGACCTTTTCACGATCCCGGTCGATCGAGCATGGGCCGGACGCGAGGAACTGCTTGCGTCGTGGATAGAGCAAGCCGCCGCGGGGTGTTCTCTGTGAGCGGACATCATTTGCCGGCCGGGGAATCCCGGCCTAGGGTGACTGATTGGCGTGATCGCTGTCGAGCGATCAGATGAAGGAACGAGTCACTCAAGATGATGTGGTGTCGGCTGTACATCGACCTCGCGCTGACTTTCAGCGCGGCGTGTCGCTGACCAACAGCCATCCGGCATCGCCGTAGCTGCACCTCCAGGCAGCCCTTCGTCAGTCTTCCTCTTTTCCCATGTCGGGGTCTCTGCGACAGCTGAGGCCCTGATCTTTGCTCAGGAGAACCATGTCCGCAACCACGGATCAACCCCAAACACACAGAATCAAGGCGCCATCCTTCGGCGTCCAGGTCATCATCGGCCTGGTAGTCGGCGCCGTCCTCGGCGCGATCGCCCGCGTCGGACAGATCGAGTGGCTGACCGCGACTCTCACGCAGGTCGGCACCATCTTCGTCCAACTTCTTCGCGTCGTCGTCGTACCGCTGGTCCTGCTGGCCCTGGTGGTCAGCATCTCCCAGCTGCGCAAGGTCACCAACGCCGCCCGGCTCGCCGTTCAGACGCTGGTCTGGTTCGCGATCACCGCGTTCATCTCGGTGGTGATCGGCATCGTCCTCGGATTGGCGACCAATCCCGGCAAGGGCACCGGGGTCGACACCTCCACCGCCCAGGCCGTGTCCACCCAGGGCGGCTGGCTCGACTTCTTGAAGTCGATCGTGCCGGCCAACTTCCTCGGCCTGAGCGTCAGTTCCTCGGCCACGGTCTCGGACGCCTCCGTCGCGGTCACCAGCAGCGTCAACTTCAATGTGCTGCAGATCGTCGTGCTCGGTATCGCCATCGGTGCCGCTGCGCTGGCCGTCGGAGCCAAGGCCGAACCGTTCCTCAAGTTGTCCGAGTCGGCACTGGAGATCTTCCAAAAGCTGGTCTGGTGGATCATCAAGCTGGCCCCGATCGGCTCGGCCGCACTGATCGGCAAGGCTGTCGCCAGCTACGGCTGGAACCTGGTGCGTCCGCTGGCGGTCTTCTCCATCGATGTCTACGTCGGCTGCGCCCTGGTGCTGTTCGCGGTCTACCCCATCATCCTCAAGCTGCACGGGCTGAGCATCAAGCGCTTCTTCGCGGGCGCCTGGGAGTCCATCACGCTCGGCTTCGTCTCACGCTCCTCGGTCGGCACGCTGCCGGTGACTCAGCGCAATATGACGCAGAACCTCGGTGTTCCGGCCGAGTACGCGGCATTCGCCGCGCCGCTGGGCGCCACCACCAAGATGGACGGTTGCGCCGCGATCTATCCGGCGCTGGCAGCCATCACCGTCGCCCAGATGTTCGGTATCAGCCTGTCGTTCACCGATTATCTGCTCATCGCCTTCGTCGCCGTGGTCGGTTCTGCTGCGACCGCGGGTCTGACGGGCGCGGTCGTGATGTTGACGCTGACCTTGTCGACCCTGGGCCTGCCGCTCGAGGGCGTCGGCCTGCTGCTGGCGATCGATCCGATCCTCGACATGATCCGCACCGCGACCAACGTGGCCGGTCAGTCGCTGGTTCCGGTGATCGTGTCCAAGCGCAACGGCATCCTCGACCGGGCGCGCTATGACGGCCACACCGAGGCAGCGCCCGCCACCGAGTCGGACAAGCAGCCCGTCACCGTTTGATCGGTGGGTTCATAGAAGAGGGCGGGGTTCCGGTTCGTTCCGGATCCCCGCCCTCTTCGGCGTCTGCTTGAGCCCGCCATGCCGGGCCGACCGACTACCGGGCGATCACTCGAGGTAGTCGCGCAGGATCTGCGACCGGGACGGATGGCGCAGCTTGCTCATCGTCTTCGATTCGATCTGGCGAATGCGCTCGCGGGTGACCCCGTAGACCTTGCCGATCTCGTCCAGCGTCTTCGGCTGGCCGTCGGTAAGACCGAATCGCATCGAGACCACGCCGGCCTCGCGTTCGCTCAGCGTGTCGAGCACATCGTGCAACTGCTCTTGCAGCAGCGTGAAGTTCACTGCATCCGCCGGGACGATCGCCTCGGAGTCCTCGATCAGATCGCCGAACTCGGAATCACCGTCCTCGCCCAGCGGGGTGTGCAAGGAGATGGGCTCGCGTCCGTACTTCTGCACCTCGATGACCTTCTCTGGGGTCATATCGAGTTCCCTGGCGAGTTCCTCGGGAAGAGGTTCACGACCGAGATCCTGCAGCATCTGACGCTGTACTCGGGCCAGCTTGTTGATGACTTCGACCATGTGCACCGGAATACGGATGGTCCGCGCCTGGTCGGCCATGGCACGGGTGATGGCCTGCTTGATCCACCACGTCGCATAGGTCGAGAACTTGTAGCCCTTGGTGTAGTCGAACTTCTCGACCGCACGGATCAGGCCCAGGTTGCCTTCCTGAATCAGGTCGAGGAAGAGCATGCCGCGTCCGGTATAACGCTTGGCCAGTGACACAACCAGGCGAAGGTTCGCCTCGAGCAGGTGGTTCTTGGCGCGGTGGCCGTCCTCACTGATCCACAGATAGTCCTCGTAGTCACGGTCGACGACCGTGCCCTCGGTGAGTCGTTCCTCAGCGAACAGGCCCGCTTCGATGCGTTTGGCCAGCTCGACTTCCTGAGCAGCGTTGAGCAGCGCTACCTTACCGATTTGCTTGAGGTAGTCCTTGACCGGGTCAGCGGTGGCGCCGGCCGAAACAACTTGTTGTTCCGGTTCGTCGGCATCATCGGAATCCGAGAGGCTGAAGGCTTCGCCGTCGGCGACCAGTTCGGCCTCATCCTTGGCGGCGGCCTTCGAGTCGAACTTTGAGTCGTCGACATCGTCGAGGTTGCGTTTCTTGCCCCCGACCGTTAGCACGACATCGTCCCCCTCGCGTTTGACTGTGACGTCAACCATCTGACTGGCCACCTCCTGAACAGTCGGCTCCTTGGCCGCAGTCTTCGCGGTGGCTTTGCGGGACCGGGTGCCCCCGGATCTGGCGGCAGAGGCCTTCTTCGTCCGCGCGCTGGGCTTGTGCGCCCCTGTGGTGGTCGCGGCGCCGGTTGCGGCTGATGCTGCGGACTCGTTGCCGGCAGCCGAGGCCGTCGCCTTTCCAGTACGCTTTGCAGGAGCCTTCTCAGCAGGGACCGCGTCGGTCGGCTGCTCGCTGACCTTCGTCTTGCGGGTGCGCGCCGTCTTCACCAACGCGCCGGCAGCCTGATCAGTGGTGGAAGTCACAAATGACCTTTCGAGAGCCGACTCTTACCTGGACGCGTTCAAGACCTCTCCCGTCAAGAAGCGCCTCTAGCAATCTTGCCACGACCACCAAGCGAACCCCACGCCGGGTAGGGCCCTGCGGAGCAGTCCGGACGATCGCTGGGTACGACCAGGGTCGCAGTATGCCCCCAGCACGGCCCGTTTTCAAAGAAACTGTGCGATTGATGAAAGAAATTGACGGGTTCGTGCGTTACACCATTGGTTGAGAGAAAGGCAGACACCCATGGATAGCAAGACTCGCGTTCGCACCAATGATGGCATCGATGGCAAGGACTCGGTCGGACTGTACCTTGAGTCGATCGCCAAGACACCCTTGCTCAATGCTGAAGAAGAAGTCTACCTGGCACGCCGGATCGAAGCCGGGCAGTTTGCACGGGCGATTCTCGACGGACGGGTGGAATCGAAGACCGACGCCAGCCGCGAAGATCTCGAACTCATCGCTCAGGATGGCGACGAGGCGATGCAGCACTTCCTGCGCGCCAACCTGAGGCTGGTCGTCTCGGTGGCTCGCAAGTACGGCCGCTCCCAGATGCCGCTGCTGGACCTCGTCCAGGAAGGCAACACCGGGTTGATCCGCGCTGTTGAGAAGTTCGACTACGCCAAGGGCTTCAAGTTCTCCACTTACGCCACCTGGTGGGTACGTCAGGCGATCAGCCGCGGCATCGCCCAGCAGGGACGCATCGTCCGGCTGCCGGTGCACGTCGCCGAGCAGGTCAACCAGATCTCGGCGGTACGCCGCAATCTGGAGCGCACGCTCGGTCGTGACCCCGAGGTGACCGAGATCGCCCGCGAGCTCGACGTCACCGAGGACAAGGTCATCGACCTCATCCGGTACAGCCGGGAGCATGTCAGCCTGGACGCCCCCGTGGAGGAGGACGGCGATACCTCGCTGGGTGATCTGATCGCCCGTGAGACCGCACCCGGCCCCGATGAAGTGGTGCTCAGCCAGGAGGACCGCGATCGTCTCGACACCTTGCTGAAAGGTCTGGATGAGCGCTCCGCTGACGTGGTCCGGCGCCGCTACGGCCTGCTGGACGGTCGTCAGGCCAAGCTGTCGGACATCGGCCAGGTCTGGGGCATCACCGCAGAGCGGGTACGCCAGATCGAGCGGGCAGCGCTGGTCGTACTGCGTGAGAAGAGCGCGGTGGCCGTCGCCTGAGAACCATCGATGACCCGCCCGGCGACCGCCGGTAGCATTCACCTACAACGGCCCCAGCCTTCCTCGTGAAGGTTGGGGCCGTTGTCGTGACTGCCAGTAGGTCGGGGGGTCCAGCAGGTCAGCTGAGCAGGGCGCGGGACTCGACCTGACGGATGAGACCCTCCTGGGCGCAGGACGCGATCAGCCTGCCCTCCTGGAAGAGCCGGCCGTTGGAGAATCCCAGGGCCGAGGACGCTGAGGGCGAGAACATGTCGTAGAGCAGCCACTGGTCGGCCCGGAATCGGCGATGGAACCACACTGCGTGGTCGATCGAGGCGGTCTGCAGCTGATTGGACATGAACACCACCGGATGCGGCACCGTCGAGACGCTCAGCAGCGTCAGATCCGAAAGGTACGCCAGCACCGCCTGGTGGATGCGCAGATCGTCGGGCAGTGCGGCCTCCGTGCGCACCCAGACCCGCATGCTCGCGACGTGGCGGCCTGGTTTGATGGAACCGCCGGGTGAGGAATCACCCGCGAACCGCACGTCCAGGGCGTCCCATTCATGCCAGATCGAATGGGAGCCGAACCGGGTGTCCATGACGTCGACCAACCGGGGGCACTCGTCGGGCACCGGAACGTCGGCCGGCATCGGATCGGCGTGATTCAGTCCGGGCTCCAGGCCATGGAACGAGGCCGAGCCGATGAAGATCTCCCGTTCCTCCTGAAAAGCCTCGACGCGCCGGGTGGTGAAGGTATTGCCGTCACGCATGGCCTGCACATTGAAGCGCATGTCATCGTCGGCAGCGCCCGGGCGAAGGAAGTAGGCGTGCAGGGAGTGCGCCACCCGGTCGTGGGGCACTGTCTGATAGGCAGCGGTGAGCGCCTGCGCCAGCACCTGCCCGCCGTAGGTGCGCTGCATCCTGGTCCGAGGATGGGGGGCCACGAAGGACATCTCGCCGAAGCGGGTCAGATCAAGCAGGGCAAGCAATTCTGCAGTGTTAGCGGGCACTCGCCTACCCTGCCACATCGTCGGCCTCCATGGAACAGCCTCACGAACGAAACCGGCGATGCAACAGCCCCGCGATTCCGCAAGCGGCACCGCAGGGCTGCGCAAATTCAGTTCGGGTCGGATTCAGCCGAATCAGACCGGTGCTGTCTGGTCACTGATCCTTGAGATCATCCTTGGCCTGCTCGGCGGCCTCGGAGACGGCGTCACTGGCGTCGGCGACGGCATCCGAGGCGGCACCCTTGGCCTGCTGCGCAGCGTCCGAAGCATCGGCTGCAGTCTCGGAGGCGGCCTGGGCGGCGTCGTCCTTGGCGTCGAAGAAGGCAGCCTTGAAGTCGGCGAACTTGCCGCCGAAGTCCTTCTTGAGGTCATCGAACTTGTCGTCGAGATCAGAGTCGTCGTACTTGGTCTTGACGGTGTCAGCGATATCGCGGTACTTGTCACCGAGCGATTGGGTGAACCCGCGGAACTTGTCGTCCAGGTCGGATTCGTCGACCTTGCCCTTCACCGATCCACTGAACTTGTTGTACTTGTCACTGACATCGTCCTTGAAGGCATCGATCTTGTCATCGAGGTCGGAGTCTTCATACTTCTGCTTGACCGAGTCAAGAAACTCGGTTGTCCGCGCCTGCACATCCTTGGCCAGTGCCTCCAGCCGGTCACCAAAATCCATCGCTGATCCCTTCTCGTCGGTACTTGTCTAAACGCTAACTCGACACCTTGTGTTCCTGAGGCAGACCGGCAAAGAAAACCCGGCGTCGACTCGGCGAGAGTAGTTTGTAATAGTCGTATCTTCGATTGATGAGGCTGAAAGCTAGTGACTGAGAGCATACAAATCGCCAGCCAAGCCCCGAGCGGGCGCAGTGCGCACCTGCCATCGAGCGGGCGACGCATCCCTGTGTCCACCTACCGGCTGCAGTTGGGGCCGGATCTGAGCTTCGATCAGGCCGCTGCGCAACTGGACTACCTCGATGACCTGGGCATCACCGATCTCTACCTCAGCCCCATTCTGCAGGCTGCGCCCGGCAGCACACACGGCTATGACGTGGTCGATCACACCCGGATCAGCGATGTCATGGGCGGACGCGCGGGCTTCGAGCGACTGACCAGCGCTGCGCACAAGCGCCAGATGGGCATCATCGTCGATGTCGTCCCCAACCACATGGGCGTGCCCACTCCGATCTACCACAACAAGGCGGTCTGGTCGGTGCTGAAGTATGGCGCCCACTCCCCCTACGCGCGCTGGTTCGACGGCACCGACGACGGCGACGGCATTCTGATGCCGTTCCTGGGGGCCCGTATCGGCACCGTGCTCGCCAATCACGAGATCACCCTCGAAGACCGCGTGATCCCCGGCCTCGAGGACGAGGGTGCCCAACCTGTGCTCGTCTATTACGACCACGTCTTTCCGGTCCGGGCCGGCACCGAGAATCTGCCGGTCGAATTGTGCGTCGCTCAGCAGTACTACCGGCTGGCCTACTGGAAGGTGGCCGCCGAGGAACTCAACTTCCGGCGTTTCTTCGATGTGGACACGCTGCTGGCAGTGCGGGTGGAAGATCCCGAGGTTTTTCACGCCACCCACGGCCTGCTGCTGGAGCTGTACCAGCAGGGCTGTATCGATGGCTTCCGGATCGATCATCCCGATGGCCTGGCAGACCCGCGCGGCTACATGCGCCGGCTCTACACGGCGACCGGCGGCGCCTGGATCACCGCCGAGAAGATCCTCGAGGCCGATGAGCAGATGCAGGCCGACTGGCCGGTCGCAGGCACCACCGGCTACGACGCCGCCTGGCGGATCGGCGCGTTGTACTGCGATCCCAATGGCTACGGCGAGCTGGCCACCATCGCACACACCATCACCGGTGACATCCCCGGCTCCCTGGATGAAGTGATCGGCGAAGCGAAGCGCGAGATCACGACCACCTCGCTGTTCGCCGAGGTGCACCGCATCGCCTCGATGGCCTATCAGATCTGCCGAGACGACATCATGCTGCGCGACCACACCCAGGGATGGATCGCCCGTTGCCTGGCCGAACTGGTGATCGCATTCCCCCGCTATCGCGCCTACGTGGTCCCCGGCGAACCTGCACCCGATGAGGCGGTCGAGTTGGTCACCGCCGCCGCAACCAAGGCCCGTCTGCGGCTGGATCCCGAGTTGCACGACACGCTGGATCTGGTGGTCGACCTGGTGCTCGGACGCCAGGTGGGCTCCGAGCAACGCGTCCAGCGGGCCCAGCGCGAAGAGCTCGTCGTCCGGTTCCAGCAGGTGTGTGGAGCGGTCACCGCGAAGGGCGTCGAGGACACCGCGTTCTATCGATGGACCCATCTGCTCTCCCTCAACGAGGTGGGCGGGTCCCCGGCGACCTGGGGACTGACCCCCGACGAGTTCCACCCCTGGTGCGCTCAGATGGCGGCCACCTGGCCCGCCACCATGACCTGCGGCACCACCCACGATTCGAAGCGTTCCGAAGATGTGCGGGCTCGCATGACGGTGATCTCGCAGTACGCGAGTGAGTGGCGAGCGCTGCTGACCAAGCTGCATCTCTACACGTCCCAACTCGAAGGTCATACCGAGAACCTGCTGTGGCAGACCCTGGCCGGCACCTGGACCTCGGCCGGCCCGATGGAGATCGAGCGCTTCAGCGACTACATGATCAAAGCCTCCCGCGAGCAGAAACTGTGGACCTCGTGGACCAACCCGGATGCTGCTTCCGAGGGTGTGCTGGCCATGACTATCGGCGACCTGTATGCCGACGACGACGTCATGGGCGCCTTCGCTGACTGGTTCGACATCACCAGCGAGGCGGCCAGGGCCTCGATCCTGTCTCGCAAGGCCGTGCAGCTGACCTGCCTGGGCGTGGCCGACTGTTATCAGTCCTGTGAGACCGTCCAGAACTACCTGGTCGACCCGGACAATCGGCATCCGGCAGACTTCGCCGCGCTGGCCAAGATGGGACGAGAACTCGCCGATCGACCACCGGTCAGCCTGGCCGAGGAGAAATACCACATCACCCGCGCCATCCTGCGGCTGCGCAGGCGGCGTCCGGCAGTCTTCGTCGGGCCGCATGCCTCCTATCGTCCGCTGCCGAGTTCGTCCGGGCATGTGACCAGCTACTCGCGTGGGGCTGGCGATGAGGTCGTGGTGATCGCCAGCAGGCTGACCCGGTCGGCTGAGCAGGTCGATGACTACCTCGGGAATACCGTGGTGCTGCCCGAGGGGCAGTGGTTCGATGTGCTCACTGCCCAGGAATACCCGGGAGGGCCGGTCGAGTTGACCAGGCTGCTGGAGCGCTTCCCCTGCGCTGTGCTGGAGGAGGTCTCCGACGCCGAACGGACCACCAGCATCCGCGCCGTCGGACGGCCACCCCAGCCGAAACCGGTCCGTCCGGCGCCGGCCGCCGAGACCGAGGGCGGCCTGCTCGGCTGGCTGACCCGTCGGTTCGTCAACCGCGAGGAGGAGAGAACTCCCGTGCAACCGCCCAAACGCATCGACGGCCCGGCGGATGCCCGATGAGCGGATCCGAGGTGCTGATCAGGTTGTGGGCGCCGCTGGCCGACTCAGCGTTTGCCGTGGTGGACGGTCTGCGGCTACCGATGCGTCCACAAGACCCCGGCTATTGGACGATCGACTTGCCCGCAGGCACCGACTACCTGCTCGCCATCGACGACCAAGAACCGCGGCCCGACCCGCGCAGCGCCCAACAGCCGTTCGGCGTGCACGGCCCGTCCCGGGCGTTCGACACGTCCGCGTACCGCTGGAATGATGCGCAGTGGCCCGGCATCGACGTGGTGGGCTCGGTCTTCTACGAGCTGCATGTGGGCACATTCACCCCCGCCGGTACCCTCGATTCGGCCATCGACAAGCTCGATCACCTAGTTCGGCTCGGCGTGCAGACCGTTGAGCTGATGCCGGTGGTGCCGTTTCCGGGTGACCGCGGCTGGGGATACGACGGGGTGGACCTGTATGCCGTGCATGAAGCCTACGGCGGACCCGCAGCGCTGCAGCGCTTCGTGGACGCCGCGCACGGACGCGGCTTGGCGGTCTGCCTGGATGTCGTTTACAACCACTTCGGGCCCGCCGGCAACTACGCCCCCGTCTTCGCGCCCTATTTCACCGACAAGCACGACACGCCGTGGGGATCGGCCATCAACCTGGACGACGAGCACTCCGACGGCGTCCGCGATTTCATCTGCGAGAACGCCATCCGCTGGTTGCGCGAGTTCCACATCGACGCGTTGCGGTTGGACGCCGTGCATGCCCTGGTCGACGAGGCGCTGCAGCACATCTTGGCCGAGCTGTCCGAGCGGGTGGACGCGATCCGGCCCAGCCTGCCCCGTCCGGTCGCGTTGATCGCCGAATCCGACTTGAACCAACCGTCCATGGTCGAGCCGAGGTCGGCCGGCGGCATGGGCATGGACGCGCAATGGGCCGACGATGTGCATCACGCGCTGCACGCCTATCTGACCGATGAGACCTTCGGCTACTACGTGGATTTCGGTCCGGCCTCGGTGCTGCGTCAGGCCTTGGAAGATGTCTTCGTCCACAACGGCTCGTATTCCACCTTCCGCGAGCGGAACTGGGGTGCGCCGGTGCCCAAGAATCTGGACCGGCGCCGATTCGTGGTCTTCACCCAGAACCACGATCAGGTGGGCAACCGGGGTCTCGGGGACCGGCCCGACGTCAAGCTCCCCGCGGGTGCGGTGGCCGGCGGGGCAGCGCTGCTGTTGCTCTCACCGTTCACTCCGCTGCTCTTCCAGGGCCAGGAGTGGGGCACGAGACGGCCTTTCCTGTTCTTCACCGACCACGAACCCGAACTGGGGGCGGCTGTCACCGAGGGTCGGCTGGCCGAGTTCCAGAGCCACGACTGGGAGGCGATCTACGGACCCGATCCGGCGATTCCCGATCCGCAGGCGCTGTCCACCTTCGAGAACAGCAAGCTGGACTGGTGGGAACTGGATGATCCGCCCAACGCGCGGATGCTCGCCTGGTACCGGCGGCTGATCGAGCTGCGGCACGAGTTCTTCCCGACCGGCGGCGGCCAGGTGCACACGGACTTCGGGGACGACTGGTTCCGCATGGTTCATGGGCCGGTGACGGTGATCATCTGCCCCGGCCCGCGTCCGGCCCGCGTCGACGAGCAGCGGGAGCGGATCATCGCCGGCTGGGGCGAGGCCTCGACCGCCGAGCAGACGGTGCGGCTGCCCGCGCATTCGGCCGTGGTACTCACCGACTGAGCAGCGGCGACGCTTCAGCCGGAACCGTCGGCGTCGGCTGACCCATCACCGATTGGGCGACCATGTCGTCGATGGGTTGGTCGGGTAGGGCGTTGTGGGCCCCGCGAAACCCTGGCCCGGACGGCCACGGGTGCCCGGCCTCTTGCCCAGTCCGACAGCGATGAGGATGACCCCCACGATGGTGCCTGCGACTGCCAGTAGGATGCCGCCGACTCCGACGAAGATGCCGCCGATCGACACCGGTGGCCCCACCAGGAGCGGGGTGCTGGTGTCACAGACGATCATGTAAAGCTGGGCCGAATCGGCCCTGAAGGAGCCGAACGACTCCCATGACTGGTTGGCGTTGCCGACCGTGCTGTGCTGCATCGTCCCGACCCCGGGAATGCTGCCGTCGGCTCCGATCACCTCGCAGCTGGGCGTCATGGAGCCCTCCGGCTTGTACAGCTGGAAGACCTGTCCGGACTCGGCGCTGACCTGGGTGCTGACGGAGAACTCCTGCGACCTGTCGAGGGTGCCGACCGCGCCGCCGATACCCATGATCGCCATGATGACTCCGCCCACCAGGCCGACCGCCAACACGATCACGCCTGCGATCAACAGCTTCTTGCCACCGGGCCTGGGCTGAGGTTGCGTGTTCACCCCGCCCGGGTTTGCGTACGGCGGGTACGGACCGCCGGAGGGGTACTGACCGCCCGCGGGGTACGGCGCGCCAGGCTGCTGATAGCCGTGCTGAGGCGCGGGCTGCCCGCCTTGGAAGAAAGGTGGATTCGGGCCTGGTGGGACGCTCATGATCGACTCCTTCGGGCTTCGTCAGGTCGTGTCCGGGATGCCTGTCCCGAACTCTGCCGCGATCAGCAGAACCATTCTTCCGCCCGCCGGTTCACCTTTACCGGCACGCCGGGCTGCCTGCGCAGGATGCCGGCCGCGAACCGGGCCTCCTTGGGCTTCGGCTTTCGGACGCTACCGTCCGCCGACCAGTCGATCAGCCGATGATCAGCACACCGGCCAGTGCGGTCAGCGAGACGATGACGGTCGAGATCAGACCGAGCAGAACAGGACGAAGGCCCACCTCGCGCAGCGCGCGAATCTGAATGCCGAAGCCCAGCGCCACCATCGCCATCGCGAGCACGGCGCTTTGCACGGTTTTTACCACATTCATCACCGGGACGGGGATCGCAACGGCCGTACCGATCACCACCATCGCCAGGAAGCCGAGCACAAAGCCGGGGATCGGCATTGGACGGTTTCCCGATTGAGTGACGCTCGTCCCGGTGCGGCGCGTCATCAGGCCCAGCACGGCCACCACGCCGGCGAGACAGATGACGCGGGCCAGTTTGACCGTCACGGCGGTCGTCATCGCGTCCGATCCGATGGCCGCGGCTGCGGCTACCACCTGAGCGACCTCGTGGATACTGGCACCCGCCCAGGTCGCCGCGGACTGGGCATCCAGCCCCATCAGTCCTGCCAGCAGCGGCACAACCGGGATCGACACCGTACCGTAGAGCACCACCAGGCCGAGCGCGGTGCCGGTCTGCTCCTCGTCCGCACCCGAGACGTCTTTGGCGCCGGCGACCGCTGCGGCCCCGCAGATGGAGAAGCCGCAGGCGATCAGCATTCGCAGCGGGCCGGCAATACCGAGCAGGCGCCCGATCCACAAGGTACTGGATACTCCGACGGTGACGACGATCACCACCAGAGCGAGTCGCTGCCAGCCCAACCCGGCAAGCGTGGCCAGGGAGATCTGAAGACCGAGCAGTACGATACCGACGCGCAGCAGATACTTGGACGCGAAACTCAGGCCAGGCAACCAAGAGGCAGGGACGGGACGCAGATTGCCGATCACCGCACCGAGCACGATGGCCACCAGCAGTGTGCTGAACAGTGAGTTGAGCTGATTGACCAGCAGGGCTGCGAACGTCACCAGCGCCGTGACGATCAGCCCGGGAATCCACTCCCGGGGACGAACATGATGGCGAGCAGGTCTGAGGGCAGTCTGTGCTTCGACGGTTTCGGTCACCGGTCCATCCTGGCCGGCCAGTGATCCGGACGGAATGGTCAATCGGCTATCGCGGCCATATCATTCCGATATGAGTTGGCCTGATCTGGCGGCGCTCGAACTGCTCGTCCGCATCGACGAGCTGGGCAGCCTCTCACGAGCCGCCGATGCCTGCGGCATCGCGCAGCCGAACGCCACCCGCACCATCGCCCGGTTGGAGCGCCAGCTCGGCCAGTCACTGGTGGTGCGATCGTCGTCCGGATCGAAACTCACCCCGACAGGCTCCCTGGTGGCCCACTGGGCAGAGCCAGTACTGGTGGCGGGCACCACCTTCAGCTCGGCCATCAACACTCTGCGTGACGACAATGCCCACGAGCTGCATGTATTGGCTTCTCAGACGGTTGCCGAATGCTATGCGCCGGGCTGGCTGGCCGGATTCCGCGCTGCCTATCCGGACACCAATGTCAAGATGTCGGTACACAACTCGGCCTTCATCATGGAACAGCTGGCCGACGGGGACGACCGGCTGGGGTTGGTTGAGTCACCAACGGTGCACGCGGGGCTGTCGGCGGTCCCCGTGGGTCATGATCAGCTGGTGGTGATCGTGCGCCCCGATCATCCGTGGGCCAGGCGCCGCTCCCCCATTGATCTGGCGCGGCTGGCTCGCACGCCGCTGGTGGTTCGGGAAGAGGGATCGGGCACCAGGGACGTGCTCGACCGGGCGCTCGCCGATTTCGATCCAGTACCGCCGGTGGCGGTGGTGAGTAGCAATGCGGGTGTGCTGGGTAGCGTCATCGCGGGAGTTGCCCCGGCTGTGACCAGCAAGAAAGCTGCCGCGGCGGCGCTGCAGGCAGGTCTGATAGCGAACGTCGCGGTGCAGCAATCCGGTCGCCTGCGGCGCACGCTGCACGCGGTCTGGCCGGCCGGTGCGCAGTTGCTCGGGCCGGCCGCTGATCTGCTTGCGATGATCAGGATTGGCTAACGCGGGCCTCCTGCATCGCCTTGCGGATCCGTTTCGGCGAGACCGTGACCGCAGTCCCCAGGGTCTGCGCCCAGGTCTGCACCCGCAACTCCTCGATGAGGAAACCGATATCGTCGACGGCATCCGGCAGGCGTCCGGGCGGCTGTTCGGCACAGAGCTCGTCGTAGTCGGCCACCAGATCATCGATCACCCCGGCAAGCCGGGCGTCCTTGGTCGGGTCGGTCGCGGCCAGGGTCAGCCGCGCCAGCATCGCCCTGCAGTAGTACGGCAGCCGGTCGTACCAGGGATCATGGATGAATCCGATGAAGCCGTCGAATACCAGATTGTCCAGCTGATCGGTGATCTCCGCCCCGATCTTCGACGAAGCGGCCTGCGCCCGGATCTGGCGGGCCAGCTCGCAGACCTGCGCCGCGACCTGCACCACCTGACGCATCTGATCGACCTGCTCCTGGCGAACCTGCACAGCCAGCGACTCGTAGGTCTGCTGGTCGCGCACGGTTGCTGTGTCGAGCCGGCGGGCCGCGCACTGGTCGACCGCCTTCAGCCGGGCGTCGGCCAACAGAGCCGGGACGCTTGGATAGGGGCTGGACGGCAGCACCATCTTGTCGGTATTGGACAGGTGCGAAACCGTCCAGCGGGTGGGGTCGGGGTTGGTGAGCACCAGCAACCGGCGGATGCCCCGGCGGTGGACGGCTGCCTGCTGTTCGGGGGTTTCGGCGATGATCACCCCGACTGCCTGACCGAGATCCTTCAGCGCCGGATAGCCGATCGCGGTGATGCCGGACCGCTTGATGGTGACCTTGGACTGGAGTCTGCCGAAGGTCCAGGAGGTCGACTCCGCCACCTTCGGCGCGGCCTTGGTCAGCGTCCGTGACACCTGCGCCGACAACTCCTGACGCAGCTCGCCGAGGTTGCGGCTGAAGCGATCGGGCTTGCCTGGTGTGGCGACCACGAAGCCCACCTGCAGATGCGTGGGCACTTCGTCGGGATGCCAGTCCTCCGGCTCCACGGCCACTCCGGTCAACGCTCGCAACGCGCGTCCGAGTTCATCGCAGAATCTTCTCGAATGGTCCGGCTGGTGCTCGTCCAGCCAGGCCAGCGCCTCGCGGGCGCGGTCGGGTGCCGGCACGAAGCTGGTGCGCACCTGCTTGGGAAGATGCCGGATCAGTTCGGTGGCGAGCTCGGTGCGTAACCCGGGCACCTGCCAGCTGAACGGCTCGGGATGCAGCTGGTTGAGTTGTGCCAGCCGGACGCTCACACTCGCCCCGTCTCGTCCGTCGCCGGGCTCGAAGACGTAGCTCACGGGCAGGCTCAACCCGGCAACAGCCCAGCGATCGGGGAAGTCGGCGCGTGCCGCGTCCCGATCGTCCGCGTCGGTGAGCAGGTTGAGGTCGAATTCGAGGAAGGACGGGTCGGGGTGGTTGCGCCACCAGGCGTCGAAACTGGCCCCTGAGGTGACCTCGGACGGCAGCCGCGCGTCGTAGAAGTCGAAGATCGCCTGATCGTCGACGAGCATGCCGCGCCGCCGGGTGCGGTCGGCGACATCCTCGGCCTCGCGCAGCACGGCCCGGTTGTGCTGCAGAAAGTCGTGCTTCGCGTGGGTGTCGCCGGGATTCCACTGCTCCTCGACCAGCCCGGAGCGGATGAAGATCTGCCGGGCGGTGGGCGCGTCGATCCGGGCGTAGTCCACCAGGCGCTCGGCGACGATCGGCACCCCGAGCAGCATGACCTTCTCGTAGGCGACCACGCCGGCCGAATTGGACGACCAGTGCGGCTCCGAATAGCTGCGTTTCAGCAGCTGCCCGGCCACCTGTTCGAGCCACTCGGGTTCGATGGGTGCCACGGTGCGCGCCCACAGTCGGGTGGTCTCGACCAGTTCGACTGCCATCACCAGCGGCGGTGGATTCTTGGCCAGCGCCGACCCGGGTTGGATCGCGAACCGCGAACCGCGGGTACCCATGAACTCGGTGATCGGACGCCCCCGCCGGGCCTTGGGGTCGCGTTTGGGTGGCGGCAGTTGTAGACCGATGTGGCTGATCAGCCCGGACAGCACCGCGGTCAGGATCTCCGGTATCTCGCCGGGAACGTCGTTGCGGTGCATGCCCAGGTCTCTGCAGACGAGCTTGAGCTGGGTGTGCAGATCCTGCCATTCGCGCACCCGCAGGTAGTTGAGGTACTCGTCGCGGCACAGCCTGCGGAACTGGTTGCCGGACAGTTCACGGCGTTTGACCTTGAGGTATTGCCAGACCCGCACGATGGCCATGATGTCGCCGCCGGGGCTGACCGCGGTGGCCTGCTGTGGGGCGGACGTCTGGCCGCGCAGCCCCTGGGCTCGCGCCGTCTTCGACGTGTGCGGGGTGTGTCGCAGTGGCTGCGGGTTCGGGCTCGATGCGGCCTCCCGTGCCGCGGCGCGGCCGGGCCTGCCGGTGTGCGGGGTGAAGCGCGCCGGTGCTTGTCCATTCCGCTCGCCGGTGAGTGCGGCGGTCATGGCCTCGTCGGAGAAGAAGCGGGCATGCAGCCGGTCGGCCTCGTCGCGTTTGTCGCTCGGACGCTCCCGGGGATCCTGGATCGCCAGGAAGGCCGCGATCACCAGCACCTCGCGCAGGCAACCCCGCTTGTCGGCCTCGATCAGCATCCGGCCGAGCCGGGGGTCGATGGGAAGCTCCGCGAGCTGCTGCCCGACGCGGGTCAGCCGCACCGGAGCCTTGGCTTTCACCGCGCCCAGCTCGGTCAGCAGCCGCAGCCCGTCGCCGATCTGAGCCGCGTCCGGCGCCTCGACGAACGGGAAGTTCGAGATGTCGCCGAGATTCGCTTTGGCCATCTGCAGGATCACCGATGCCAGGTTGGTGCGTAGGATCTCCGGTTCTGTGAACGGCGGACGGGTCAGGTAGTCGTCCTCGCTGTACAGCCGGATGGCGATGCCCGGCGCCACCCGGCCGCAGCGTCCCGAACGCTGGTTGGCCGAGGCCTGCGAGATCGGCTCGATGGGCAGCCGCTGCACCTTGGTGCGCGCCGAATAGCGCGAGATCCGGGCCGTGCCGGCGTCCACGACGTAGCGGATGCCGGGCACTGTCAGCGAGGTCTCGGCGATGTTGGTGGCCAACACGATCCGGCGGCCGGTGTGCGCGGTGAAGATGCGGTGTTGTTCGGACGCCGGGAGCCGGGCGTGCAACGCCACCAGCTCGACCTGCGGCCAGTCCTCGGCTGCCAGCGCGGTCAGGCCGTCGCGGATCTCCCGCTCACCCGAACAGAAGACCAGGATGTCACCGGGACCTTCACCGCGCAGCTCGGCGCAGGCCGCGACGATACCGTCGGCCTGATCGATTCCGTCGCCGGACGGGTCATCGGGACTTGACAAGGCACGATAGCGAATCTCCACGGGATAGCTGCGTCCGGAGACCTCCACCACCGGGGCATCGGAAAAATGCGCTGCGAAGCGGGCGGTGTCGATGGTGGCCGAGGTGATGATCACGCGCAGTTCGGGCCGCGCGGGCAGGAGCTGCTTGAGATAGCCGAGCAGGAAGTCGATGTTGAGACTGCGCTCGTGAGCTTCATCGATGATGATCGTGTCGTAGCGGCGCAGTTGGCGGTCGTGGCTGATCTCGGCGAGCAGAATGCCGTCGGTCATCAGCTTGATCCGGGTCGCGCGGCCGGCCTGCCGGGTGAATCTGACCTGGTAGCCCACCAGCTCGCCCAGCGCCACGCCCATCTCGGACGCGATCCGCTCGGCGACGCTGCGGGCGGCGATCCGTCGAGGCTGGGTATGACCGATCCGTTTGCGGCCGGCCAGCAGACAGATCTTGGGCAATTGGGTGGTCTTGCCCGAGCCGGTCTCCCCTGCGACCACGACTACCTGATGATCGCGGATCAGCTGTGCGATCTGCTCGGCGTGCGCACTGATCGGCAATCCGGGGTCGAACTCAATACGCGGAAGCTCCGGCGAAGGTGTGGTCATCTCGCAGGCAAGCTTATGCGCATGCGCCCCGGCCTCCCTGCCCGAGGCGGGAGACCGGGGCGCAGCGCCGATCGTGGTCGGTCAGCTCAGGCCGAGGGCGCGATCCTTGGCGGCATGCCCGTCGGCGAAGGCCGCCCGACGGCGAGCCTCCTTGGCGCGCTGTGCATCGTCCGCCTCGATCAGGGCATCCTGCTCCGCAAACTTGCCGAGCTGCCAGCCGCGAATCTCCGGAATGTCCTCGAGGTACTCGACGATGTACTCCTCGTGGCGCGCCAGCTGGGCCTCGCACCACTGATAGAGCTCGTGGCTACCCTCCGGCTTGACCTTGGAGTTGTTGATGCAGTCCATCACCAGGTGGTACCGGTCGACCTCGTTGCGCACCACCATGTCGAACGGTGTGGTGGTGGTGCCGAGTTCACGGAAACCGCGGGCGCGGAAACGGTCAGCGTCCGGACGCCCGTGCACCAGCTGATGAATCGCCCCGGCATAGCCGTGGAAGGCGAAGACGACATCGACATCGGTGGTGAACGTCTCGGCGAACTCCTTGGCGCTCATACCGTGCGGGTGGTCCTTCGGGCGGTAGAGCGTCATCAGGTCGACCACGTTCACGAAACGAACCTTCAACTTCGGCAGCCGGGCCTTGAGGATCTCCGCTGCGGCGACCGCCTCGACGGTGACCACATCGCCGGCCGAGGCGAGCACGATGTCGGGTTCGGCATGACCCAGTCCCTCGGTGCCGGCCCACTCCCAGATGCCGTAACCGCGGGTGCAGTGCTCGACTGCCTCGTCCATGTTGAGCCATTGCGGCTGCGGCTGCTTGTCCTGCACGATCAGGTTGACGTAGTTGCGTGACCGGAAGCAGTGATCAGCAACCTCGACCAGGCAGTTGGCATCCGGCGGCAGGTAGATCCGCGCGACATCGCCGCGCAGGTTGAGCACGACCTGCAGCAGCTCGGGCGACTGATGCGAGAAACCGTTGTGGTCGTTGCGCCAGCAGGTCGAGCTCAGCAGGATATTCGTGCTGGGCACCTTGGCGCGCCACTCCAGGTGATTGGCCTCCTGAAGCCACTTGGCCTGCTGCATCGTCATGGACGCCGAGACCATGCCGAATGCCTCGTAGGACGCGAACATGCCGTGCCGTCCGGTCAGCGTGTAGCCGTCCAGCCAGCCGTGACAGTTGTGCTCCGAGAGCACCTCCATCACCCGGCCCTGTCTGCTCAGCTTCACATCAAAAACACTGGTGTGCTCGGCGAATGCGCGGTCGGAGACCTCGAAGACCGCACCCAGCCGGTTCGAATTGGTCTCGTCCGGACAGAACAGCCGGAAGTTGGCTGGGTTCTTCGCGTAGATGTCACGCATGAACTCACCGAGCTTACGGGTCGACTCCAGACGCTCGGTGGCGCGGGTCTGGTCGGTCACCTCCACGGCGTAGTCGTGGAAGTCCGGCAGGTCCAGGTCCACGGTGAGGCGTCCGCCGTTGGCGTGCGGGTTGGCGCTCATCCGCTTGTCACCGGCGGGGTTGTTGGCCAGCACCAACGCGCTGGGCGAGCCGTCGGGTTCGAACAGCTCGTCGAGATTGTACGAGCGCATCCACCTCTCGAGCAGCCGCAGATGAGCGGGGTTCTCCCGCACACCCGACAGCGGCACCTGATGAGCCCGCCAGGTGCCCTCCACGACTTCGCCGTCCACCTCGTGGGGGCCGGTCCAGCCCTTCGGTGAGCGCAGGATGATCATCGGCCAGACCGGACGCTCGCCATCCCAGTTGCCGCTCCGCGCGGCCTCCTGGATCGCCTTGATGCGCTCGTAGCAGTAGGCCAGGGCATCAGCAAAACGCTCGTGCATCCACGGCAGATCCTCGCCCTCGACCCAGACCACCTCGTAGCCGTGGCCGGTGAACAGGGCAGCAACCTCATCGGGGTCCTTGCGGGCCAGCACGGTCGGGCCGGCGATCTTTCCTCCGTTGAGGTGCAGGATCGGCAGCACTGCACCGTCATGGACCGGATTGAGGAAGCTGATGCCTTTCCAGCCACCCTCCAGCGGACCGGTTTCGGCCTCGCCGTCGCCGACGACCGCGGCCACCAGCAGATCCGGATTATCGAATGCGGCACCGAAGGCGTGCGAGAGCGCATAGCCCAACTCGCCGCCCTCGTGGATCGAGCCCGGGGTCGTCACCGATGCGTGGCTGGGGATACCGCCGGGCGCGCTGAACTGACGGAACAGCGACCGCAGGCCGTCGGCGTCCTGAGTGATCTTCGGGAAGACTTCGGTGTAGTAGCCCTCGAGGTAGCCGGCGGCCACCAGGGCTGGACCACCATGGCCGGGGCCTGCGATGTACACCACGTCTTGACCGGTGTGTCTGATCAGACGGTTGAGATGGGAATAGATGAAGCTCAGGCCGGCACTGGTGCCCCAATGGCCGAGCAGTCGAGGCTTGATGTCCTCGGCGCTCAGCGAGCGCTTCAGCAGCGGGTTTTCCTGCAGATAGATCTGGCCGACGGTCAAGTAGTTCGCGGCACGCCACCAGGCGTCCACACGCTCGACATCGTCACGAGTCAAAGGCGGAACCAAGGTCATGGGTCGAGGTTAACCTAGGCCCACCCAGGCGATCCGTGCTCTCACGTTTCCACCTGGGCGGCCCACGATGTGGTAGCGCCGAGCCCCAGATCCCGAACGCTCGCCGTGAATCGGTTCGCTTCTGCTGGAAACGCGAGTGAACTGCTCTACGGCGAGCGTCCGGGAGCGCAGCGGTGCTGGGAGGGCTGACCTGACTATCCGTGCAGCACGTCGCGCGGCCCGGGATCATCGAAGCTGCCGCTGAACTGCGGGGTCCGCTTGTTACGGAAGGCCGCGACACCCTCCACGAAATCGTCGGTGGCCGAACTGGCCGCCGATCCCAGTGCCTCCAGGGTGAGTCGCAGACCTTCGCCGGACTGACCGTCGATGATCTGCTTGGTCATCTGCAGGGCGATCGGGGCGCGGGTGGCGATCTGCTCGGCGATCTCCCGCGCTTTCGCGACAACCTCAGGACGTTCGGCGACATCGGTCACCAAGCCCCAGTTGAGCGCCGTTTCGGCGTCCACCATCAACGAGGTGAAGATCATCCGCTTCGCCCGGGCCACCCCCACCGTCTTCTGCAGTCGGGCGGTGCCGCCCCACCCCGGCAGGGTGCCGATGCCCAGCTCCGACAGCCCCACCTTGGCATCGGTGGCCATCACGCGGATATCGCAGGCCAGCGCGAGTTCGAGGCCTCCACCGAACGCGTTGCCGTCGATCGCGGCGATCGACGGCTGCCGCAACCCGGCCAGCTTGTCGAACAGCGCATGTCCGCGGCGAATCCAGGTGGACCACATGCGAGTGGCCGACAGCTGGCTGAACGCCTTGATATCGGCGCCGGCCGAGAAGGCCCGGTCACCGGCGCTGGTCACGATCACGGCGCGCACGTCTTCGGAGTCGTCGATGACGGCCAGGTGCGATTCCAGCTGCTCGACCATGGGAATGGTGAACGAATTCAGCTTGTTCGGCCGTGAGATGTGAATGACGGCGACGTGACCGTCGACGGTCAGTGTGATCTCGCCATCGGGTTGGACCGGGCTCGGATCTGTCATCAGCGGATCTCCCCGGGAACCGGAAGCGGACGACGCGGCGCACCGAGTTCGAGACCCATGGGTGCGTCGGTGAAGATGCGCGCGTCCATCAGCTTGAGATCATCGGCAACCGCCAGCGGAATCCCGGCGCGCGCCAGCACGTCGCGCTCCAGATCCACCCCGGGCGCGATCTCGACAACGGTGATGACGCCGTCGCGCAACTCGAGCACGGCACGCTCGGTGACGTAGGTCACCTGTTGGCCGCGGCTGGCGCCGACCGCGCCCGACCAGGTGATCTGGGCGACCTCGGGCAAGAACTTGGCAATCTTGCCATCGGAGATGATCTCCAGGCGTCCGTCACCCAGCCGGACGTCCTTCCTGCCCGCGGTGAACTGGCCGGAGAAGACCAGCCGCTTGGCATGCGCAGTGATATCGGCGAAACCACCGACACCGGCGGTGACGTGGGTGGTCGAGCGCATCAGCGACACGTTGACATCGCCGTGCTGCGAGACCTCCATGAAGCTGAGCAGCGCGATGTCGATGCCGCCGCCCTGAAGCAGGATGAACTGGTCGGACGACGCAACGATCGCGTCCGGGTTGTAGGCCGCACCGAAAGCCTTGCCGGTGACCGGGAAACCGCCGACCGGGCCCTGCTCGATGACCCAGGTGACCTCCCCGTCCAGGCCCTCCTCCATCAGAATGCGCGGCACATTCGCCGAGATGCCGAAGCCGAGGTTGGCGAGGTCGTAGTGGTGCAACTCCATCGCTGCGCGCCGGGCAATCACCTTCGTGATGTCGAAACCGATGCTCTCGATCTCATCGAGGGACTTGATCTCGGTGCCCGAGATGGCCGGATCGTAGAAGATGCCACCGGCCTGCTCCTGGGTGGGAGCGACCACGATCGCGTCGACCAGCGCGCCGGGCACGTGAACCTCACGGGGAGGGTGCTTCTCGGTGGTCGTGCGCTTGACCTGGGCGATCACGATGCCGCCGTTGTTATGGGCGGCCACCGCGGTATCGAGGGTGCCCAGCACCGCTGCTTCGTCCTCGAAGGTGAGGTTGCCGTACGGATCGGCGGTGGTGGCGCGGATGATCGCAACATCCACCGGGATGGCCGGGACGTAGATCCACTCACGGCCGTCGAGGGTTTCGATGCGCGCCATGTCGGGGGTGACATCGTTCATCTTGCCGCCCTCGACCCGCGGATCGAAGAAAGTGCCGACGCCGACGTCGGTGAACACACCGGGCTGCTTGGCCGCCGAAGCCCGCAGCAACTCGTAGATGACCCCGGAGGGGAACATGTAGGCCTGGCAACCGCCGGACTCCAGCAGCGCGCGGGCGGCGGGCTTGGGCATCTTGGACGGGCCGGCCGGGTAGGAGCCACCGATGATCCGCGCCAGCAGACCTGGCTTGGCGATGTGGTCGATGCCCGCGATGCCCGCGGACATGTCACCGGTGTTGATGGCGTGGATCGAGGTGATCTGCTTGGGAGATGCGGTCTGCTCATAGCGTTCGCCGATCGCGGCGAGCACATCGTCGGGGCAGCCGATGGCTGAGGACGATGAGATCGCGACCGTGGCACCATCAGGGATAAGTGCGGCGGCTTCGGCGGCAGTCAGGATCGGTGGACGACGCATGCGTGGACTCCTCAGTTTCTGGATTGCGATGTGATGGCCGCGCAGCCACAGGAGGCGCGCGGGATGAGTGTGGAGGGGACGAGGATCCGCTCGGGCTCGGCGTAGGGTTCGGCGAGCCGGCGCAGCAGCAGCCGGGCGGCTTCGCGTCCGGCCAGTTCGCCGGAGGAGGCGACCGAGGTCAGGCTCGGCGTCGAGTAGCGGGCTTCGGCGACGTCATCGAAGGCCGCCACGAGCAGGTCGTCGGGTACCCGCTTGCCGGCCAGCTGGGCTGCTTCGAGAACGCCGAAGGCCACCTCGTCGGAGTAGCAGACCAGGGCGTCGGCACCATCGGCGATGGCCGCGGCGGCAGCGTCCACCGCCGCCTGCCGGGCAGGCTCACAGGGGTGGACGACCGGTGGCCGGTGGCCGGCCTCGGCCAGCGCGCGGACGACGCCGGCGAGCCGCGGTTCGTAGGACGAGAAGTGCGGCAGGCCACCCACGAAGTCGATGTGCCCGGCGCCGTGTTCGAGCAGATGGGTTGCTGCCTGGTAGGAGCCGGACGCGTTGTCGGCGGCGACGTAGTCGGTCGCCGTGCCGTTGACCCGGCGCACCAGTTGCACCAGCGGCATCGGGCTGTCGCCCAGGTCCTCGGGCGCCGATCCGTTCGCGGGCACCACCACGACCCCGTCGATCTTGCGTTCGGCGAGTGCGGTGAGAAGCCTCAGCTGCTGCCCGGGATCGTCGTGGGTGACCCCGGCGAGCACGAGCATGCCCTCCGCCTCGAGCACATCCTGGGCTCCGGTGACGAACTGGGTCAGATAGGGATGGCTCAACGCCGGGGCGATCAACCCCACTACTCCGGTACGCGAATTGCGCAGAGCTGCCGCCGAGCGGTCGTAGACGTACCCGAGGGCCTGCATCGATTCGCGGACACGCTCACGGGTAGCGTCGGCAACCAGCGGCGAGTCCCGAACGACCAGCGAAGCAGTTGCTCGGGAGACCCCGGCGTGCTCGGCCACATCGACCAGTCTGATGCGTGACATTGCCTTCCAAACGTCGTCGTCCAGGGTTTTGGATCGATCTATTAGATCGATCCAAAAGGAATCGTAGATTGACCCGCGAGCGAGTGTCAAGACCGAGTGTCACCACGATCTGCGAGCCTGCCGACCACGCCGCATACGGGTCGCATCGGGCTATCCGCGGTCGTTGCCGCCGCCCATCACCGCGGCTAGATCAGGTGCACCAACGCGGCAAGCCCCGTCACCGCCGGAATGGACGCGAACGAGGTGATGAAGATCGCGTCGCGGGCCAATTGCACCGACTCCTCGCCACGCATCGCGAAGATGAAGACGTTCTGCGCGGTTGGCAGGCCCGCCATCACCGTGACTGCCAGGGTGGTCGCCGGATCGAGTCCGAAAACGAACCGCGCCAGGGCGAACGCCAGCAGGGGCTGGACGAGCACCTTGAGGACACTGACCGTGATGGTCTCGCCCAGATTGCCGTACCCGGGCAGCGGCCCGGCACGCAGCGAGACACCGAAGGCGATGAGCATCGCGGGTACCGCTATCCCGCCGACCAGATCGATGGTCGAGGTCATCAGCTCCGGCAGGCCCACACCGGTCAGATTCACCAGCAGCCCAGCGATCACACCGATGGTCATCGGGTTGCGGAACGGCAACGTGATGTTGCGCACCGCGCTGGTCTTCTGGCCGTTCCTCCTCGCGCTCAGTGCGTCCAGAATGCTCAGGCCGACCGGCTGCAAGAAGACCACCTGGATCAACAGGATCGGCGCCACCCAGCTGGTGTCATGCAGCACGTAGGCCGCGATCGGCAGGCCCATGTTGTTGGCGTTGACATAGCAGGACGCGAAGCCACCGATCACCTTGTGTCCGGCTCCTCGCTGCCACACCGTCGAGGCCAGCAGCAGGTAGATGGCGAGGGTGATGAAGATCGCCAGCAGTGACACGATGACGTTCTGCGAGAAGATGCGGCCGAGTTCGGCCCGGCGAAGACTGCCGAACAGCAGCGCGGGCAGGCCCACCCAGAAGGAAACTTGGGACAGCACGCGCTGACTATGGGCGTCCAGGACCCGGAACTGGGCCAACAACCAACCGATGCCAATGACAAACCAGATGGTGAAGAAGCCCGACAGCACATCTTCCACGGATGCCAACCCTATATGCTCGCCGATCCGACGTGCGGCGTCCCCACGGTGCAGACGCGTCCGGCCGCTGCACTCCGGCCGAGTATGGTTGATCCGTCAGCCACCGCGGACCGACGAACCGGCAGGGGACGAGCATGAATCCACTGGAATGGGAGATGCCCAAACTGTTGGTCTACGCGACCCTGTTCTGCATCGTGTTCTCCCGAGCTGCCGCGACCTATGCCGTCGGACGCGGTCTGATCGCCGGAGCCTCCCGCATGAGAATGACAGCGAAAATGCAGGGGGCGCGCTATCGGCAGGCCTGCGAGTTGGTCGCTCGTTTCGGGGCCCCGGTGGTCTCGTTGTGCTTCCTGACGGTCGGGTTCCAGACGATGGTGCTGCTGGCTTCGGGCGGGCTGCGGATGCCGCTGCGCAAGTTCTTGCCGGCATTGGCCGTGGGCAGCGTCTTGTGGGCTCTGCTCTACGGAACCGTCGGCTTCGTCGGCTTCCACGCCCTGCGCGTGGTGTGGGAATTCTCTCCCCTGTTGTGCGCCATCGCGGTCTGCCTGCTGCTCGCCGCGTCGATCGGCTACGTCTTGTACCGGCGTATCCGAAGCCGCGAATCCGCCCACAGCAAGACCGACCAGTATGTGAGTGAGTCCGTAGCCGAGTGAAACAGTTGTTGAGCAGCCCCGCCGTCCGGATGGGGCTGTCGGTTTCGATCGCCACCGGGTTGTACGGGATCTCGTTCGGCGCGCTCGCCGTGGCTGCTGGGCTGAATCGCTGGCAGGTCCAGGCCTTGAGTGCGCTGATGTTCACCGGCGGCAGTCAGTTCGCGTTCGTCGGCACGTTGAGCGGTGGCGGCATGTCCGCTCTGGTCGCGGCGAGCCTGCTCGGGATCCGCAATGCGGTCTACGGAGCACAGCTGAACGGATTGCTGACGCCGCGCGGACCATTGAGACTGCTGATGGCCCACCTCACCATTGATGAATCGTTCGCCACCACGATGGCCGCCGGCACCGCTCGCGAACAGCGGCGCGGCTTCTGGACCGCAGGCGTGGGCGTCTGGCTGCTGTGGAACCTGTTCACCTTCATTGGCGCCTGGGCCGGCGATTCCATGAGCGATCCGAAGATCTGGGGGCTGGACGGGGCTGCTGTCGCGGCCTTCCTCGGACTGCTCTGGCCCAGGCTGCGCAGCCGGGATGCCGCTGCGCTGGCCATCGTGTGCGCACTGGTGACCGTGCTCGCTGTTCCCTTCACTCCCCCGGGTATCCCGCTGCTGGTGGCGGCAGTGGTAGCGCTGCTGATGCACGCTGTCGGACGTCCAAGCGCCGCCGACCGGTCGGCCGGTCAATCCAGCGGTGTCGGTGGGAGTCCCGAATGAGCGGAAGTCCCGAATGAGCCTGTGGGGTTGGATTCTGGCCGGCTGCGCGGTGGCGTTCGCAACCAAGCTGACCGGCTATCTGCTGCCGTCCAGGTGGCTCGAATCCGACGGATTCCGCAAGACCAGCAGTGCGCTGACGATCGCCCTGCTCTCGGCACTGGTGGCCACGAATGCCTTTGCCTCCGGGCAGACACTCGCCGTGGACTCCCGGGCGCTGGCACTGGCCGCTGCAGCCGTGGCGTTGTGGCGCAGGCTCCCGTTCCTCGCCGTGGTGATCATCGGTGCCACGGTCGCAGCCCTGGGACGGCTGGCCGGTCTGCCCTGATCCGGGTTCGTGGTGCCACCCGCTGGCGTCCGCCTTGGGAGAATTGCGAAAACTGTAACGCAAGGCCTGTGGTGTCTTCTTGCCGGATGTGCAACGCTTAGGTCAGCGCCGAGCAGTTGCCGGCACTCTCCGGGAGAAAGGAGTTCACATGGGGCTATTGGACGACATCAAGTCCGCCGCCGATCAACATGAGGATCAGGTGGAAGCAGTGATCGACAAGGCTGGCGACGCAGTCGACCAGGCGACCGAGAAGAAGTATGTCGGTCAAGTCGATCAGGTCCAGGGATTCCTCAAGGAGAAGATCGGCAAGCCGGAAGCCAAGTGAGGCATGTCCTTGCATTGAGACTTCGGTGAAGGCGGACGAGCCGTCAAAGCCAAATACACTTTGCACATTGAAAAAGCTGGGGGTCAGTCGGGATGACTGGCCCCCAGCTTCACGTCCGGCCGCGGCTACAAGACTTTGGCGAAGAAGTCCCGGGTGCGCTGCTCGACCGGATGACCGATGACCTGGTCCGGAGTGCCCCGCTCGACGATCAGGCCGTCGTCCATGAAGACCACCTGATCGGCGACTTCGCGGGCGAAGCCGACCTCATGGGTCACCACGATCATCGTCATCCCCGATTCGGCGAGTTGCTTCATGACCGCCAGCACTTCGCCCACCAGCTCCGGATCGAGCGCCGACGTCGGCTCATCGAACAGCATCAGTTCAGGATCCATCGCCAGAGCGCGGGCAATCGCGACGCGCTGCTGCTGACCGCCGGACAGCTGGGACGGATAGTGATCGGCCCGGTCGGTCAGCCCCACCTTGGCCAGCTGCTCCCGGGCCAGCTTCTGGGCGTCCGGCTTGGACACCTTCTTGACCTGACGCGGCGCCTCCATGACGTTCTCCAGAGCCGTCATGTGCGGAAACAGGTTGAACCGCTGAAAGACCATCCCGATGCGCGACCGTTGCCGCGCGATCTGCGCGTCCGGCAGCCGATGCAACTCCGTCTTGCCGTTCCTGGTGACCTCTCGTAGCCCCATCAGCTCACCGTTGACGTAGAGCCGACCGGCGCTGATCTGCTCCATCTCGTTGATGCAGCGCAAGATCGTCGACTTGCCGGAGCCCGAGGGTCCCAGCAGCACGCACACTTCGCCGCGCTCAACACGAAGATCGATGCCTCTGAGCACATGCAGTTCGCCGAAGAACTTGTGAATGCCCTGCGCATCCACCATCGGGACGACCGGTTGCCCGCTCATGGGGTCACATCCAGGTTCGGATCGGTGTGCACCGTGCCGGCCGCCAGGATCGCCTGCTGACGCTTCGAAACGCCCCTCAGTCTGCGGTTCTGTGAGGGTTCGCCGTCGAAGCCGCGTCCGTAGTAGGCCTCCAGGCGCTGCTGGCCGATCATCAGGATCGACGTGATGAACAGGTACCACAGCGCCGCCACGATCAGCAACGGCACCGGCAGGAAGTTCTTGTTGCCGATCGCATTGGTCACGAAGGTGATCTCGAGCATGAACGGCACCGCGAGCACCAGCGAGGTCGTCTTCAGCATGGAGATCGTCTCGTTGCCGGTGGGTGGCACGATCACGCGCATCGCCTGCGGGATGACGATCCGCCGCAGCACGGTCGAGCTCTTCATCCCGAGCGCGGTCGCAGCTTCCCACTGCCCCCTGTCAACCGAGTTCAGGCCGGAGCGCACGATCTCTGATAGATAGGCGCCCTCGTTCAGGCCCAGGCCGAGAATCGCCGCGACGAAGGCGTTGACCACGTCCTGGGTGGTGAAGGAGAAGAACTCGGGGCCGAAGGGGATGCCCACGCTGATCCGGGGATACAGCACCGAAAGCAGGCCCCAGAAGACCAACTGTGTATAGACCGGGGTGCCGCGGAAGAACCAGATATACGCCCAGGCGACCCCACGCAGGATCGGGTTCGTGCCCATCCGCATGATGGCGGTCGCCACCGCCAGCACGATACCGATGACCATCGCAGCCACGGTGAGCAGGAGTGTCCATCCGACGCCCGCGACGACTCTCGGGTCGAACAGGTACTGCGCCACGACATCCCAGCGGTAGTTCTTGTTCTCCAGCAGGCTGGAGATCAAGCCGAGCACGAGAAAGCTGACGATGCCGGCCCAGACCCACACTGTGGGTCTGGGCACGGGCTTCGCCTCGATCAGATTCGGTGTCCTATCGGCAGCGCGGTGATCGGATGGCTGACTCATGAAGCACTCACGCAGTCGGATTGAGTTCTGCGGTCTTCAGTCCGGCACTCTCGTCGACGCCCCAGCTGCCCAGAATGGCTGACCAGGTGCCGTCGTCCATCAGCTGCTGCATGGCCCGTTGAATGGCCTCGGTCAGCTGCGCGTCATCGGCCGAAACGACGATGCCCTGCGGAGCCGCATCCCGTACTCCGCCGACGACCTCGAGCTGGCCATCGGTCAAAGCGACGGCGTAATCGGCGACTGTCGAATCGGCGTAGAAAGCGACGACCTTGCCGCCGATCAAGTTGGTCGTCACATCCGACTGGACGCCATAGCTGAGCACGTTGATGGCTTCCTTGCCATCGGCCGCGCACTGATCGGACATGGTCGCCAGCTCCTCCTCCTGGTAGGTGCCGGTTTGCACACCGATCGCCTGGCCGCACAGGTTGTCGGGATCGAAGTCCTTCGGGTTGTCCTTCTGTACCGCGAACGAGGAGCCCACCATGATGTAGGAAATCATGTTGTAGCTCGCGGTGCGCTCCGGCGTGATGGTGAACGACGAAATACCGATGTCGGAAGTCGATCCGATACCGGGCAGTAGGCTGGCGAACTCGGCGGCGTTTACCTCGGTGTCGACGCCGAGCACCCGCCCGAGCGCCTTGCCCAGATCGACGTCATAGCCGATGGCGGTCTGCAGGTCTTCGGCGCGGAACTCGGCCGGTGCGTAGTCAGGGGCGGCGGCGATCACGAGAGTGCCTCTGCTGGCGATCCTCTCGGGCAGCAGCGCAGCGATCTCGTCCACCTTCTGGACGCCCGAGACGTCGTAGCTCAGATCATCAGTACTTGGGCTGGCAGATCCCTCGGTGGTGGACGATCCCCCACCACAAGCAGTCAGGGCGAGCATGGCCACCAGGCCGGCGGCGACGATTCGGCGCATGATATTTCCTCTCACGTATGTGCAAGCACTGATTCTAGTGATGCCCCCAGCGGCAGGGTCCTACCTTGAGTGTCGATTTGATGACAATCGGCTGCCCTGGACAGCCGCTGCCATGCCCCCAGCAGTAGGTCCTTCGGTCAGCGGACGACCTTCACCGCGGTGTCGATGACCGACTGCGGGATGGTCACACCCATCCGTTCGGCGGCCTGCAGATTCAGCGAGACCTGCAGATCCTTCGCCACCGCAACGGGGATGTCGCCCGGCTTGCCGCCGTCGGCGAGGAATTGCGCGGCCATCTGACCGGTCTGGACGCCCTGGGCGTGGTAATCGACGGCAAGCGCGGCCATCGCACCACGGTCGATCGAATCGGGGTCGGACACGTACAGCGGGACCTTGCGCTCTTCGGCGACGGCAACCAGCGCCTCGACGCCCGAGATGATGGTGTTGTCGGTGCCGACGAAGTAGCAGTCCACACCGGTCAGCGATTCGGCTCCCTGACGCACCTCTGATGAGGCGGTCACGGTGGCTTCGCGGACGCTCAGCCCCAGCGCGGGGGCGGCTTCGGCGACCATGCGAGCCTGAATCTGGGAGTTCACCTCACCGGAGGTGTACAGCAGGCCGATGGTCGCGGCATCGGGGGTGATCTCCTTGATCAACGCCAGCTGATCGGCGATCGGCGGCATGTCGGATGTTCCGGTGATCATCCCGCCCGGCGCGTCGAGTGAATCGACCAGGCCGGCGCCGACCGGATCGGTGACACCGGCGAAGAACAATGGGGTGTTGGGCAACGCCTGAGCCAAGGTGATGGCGGTCGGGGTCGCGATGGCGACCACGAGGTCCTTGTCGGTGAAGCTGCTGGCGATATTGGTGAGAGTCACCTGGTCGCCGGCGGCGTTCTTGAGGTCGTAGACGACATCTTTGCCCTCGACATAGCCGGCAGCGGTCATCGCCTCGATGAATCCGTCGCGCAGGGCGTTGAGTGACGGATGATCGACGATCTGGGCGATGCCTATCTGCAGAGGCTTGTCTGCGGAAGCACCTGACGAATCCGAGCCCGACGAACATGCGGTCATGGCCAGCGCGACGCACAACAACAATCCCAGTAGGCGCTTCATGACTTCCTCCCCGACGGCCTGAGCTTCGATCAGCGGCCGTCCACGCGCGCGTCCAACCTTGACCCGCAGCCGCTACCTTAGCCGACGGCCAACGAAACAGAACTCCGCGGTGACAATCCATCCTGTCACCGCGGAGTTCCGCGTCATCGTATGTCGGTCATCGATCAGCTGCAGCCGCTGGTCGCTCCGCAACCCTCGCAGACGTAGCAGCTGCCGGAAGGACGCATCTTGGTGCCGCAGATCAGGCAGAGCGGAGCGTCCACCGCGAGACCGGTGATGGCCTCCATCAACTCGCTGGTGGTGTGCGGATGAGCCTCGATCAGGCTCGGCTGCAGCGGACCACCGGCATCGACCCGGACATTATCGCCTGCGTCGTTCTTCAACTGCTCGGATTCGGGCAGCTCGCTCTCCTCCTCCTCGCTCAGGTAGCTGCCGGTCTCGACATAGTGGGCCCGTTCTGCGGCGGTGTAGATGCCGAGTTCGGCACGCTCATCGAACGACAGGTAGTCCAACGCGAGACGGCGGAAGATGTAGTCCATGATCGACTGCGCGATCCGGATATCGGGATCGTCGGTCATGCCGGCGGGCTCGAACTTCAGGTTGGTGAACTTCTGGACGAAGCTCTCCAGCGGGACGCCGTACTGCAAACCGATCGAGACCGCGATGGAGAAGGCATCCATCACGCCGGACAGCGTCGACCCCTGCTTGCCGAGTTTGAGGAAGACCTCGCCCAGCCTGCCGTCTTCGTAGGCACCCGAGGTCATATAGCCCTCGGCGCCCGCCACGGTGAAGCTGGTCGTCCGCCCCGAACGCGACTTCGGCAGCCGCAGGCGACGCGGACGATACTCGATCCGCACCTCGGGAGCCGGCTTCGCGTCTTCCTCCGGGGCCGACTTGCCGTTGCTGAGCGGCTGGCCGACCTTGCAGTTGTCGCGGTAGACGGCGATGGCCTTGAGTCCGAGGCGCCAGCCCTCCATGTAGACATCGGCGATGTCTTGCACGGTGGCCGATTCGGGCAGGTTGACCGTCTTGCTGATAGCACCCGACAAGAACGGCTGCACCGCAGCCATCATCCGCACATGACCCATCGGCTTGATGGCGCGAACACCCATGGCCGTGTCGAAGACCTCATAGTGTTCCGGCTTGAGCCCGGGAGCATCGATGACATTGCCCTTGTCGCTGATGTAGGCCACGATGGCCTCGATCTGCTCGTCGAGGTAGCCCAGGTTGCGCAACGCCCTCGGCACCGTGTGGTTGACGATCTGCATCGAGCCCCCACCCACGAGCTTCTTGAACTTCACCAGTGAGAAGTCCGGTTCGATGCCGGTAGTGTCGCAGTCCATCATGAAGCCGATGGTTCCGGTCGGAGCCAGCAGGGACGCCTGCGCGTTGCGGAAACCGTTGCGTTCGCCCACCTCGATGACCTGATCCCACTGAGACGCAGCGGCCTCACGCAGTCCGGCGTCGATGGGGTTGATCGTGCGCAGGCTGTCGTTGGCGCTGCGATGCTTACGCATCACCCGCTTGTGCGCGTCGGCATTGCGGCCATAGCCGGCATAGGTTCCGACCACACCGGCCAGTTCGGCGCTGCGCCGGTAGGCGGCGGCGGTCATCAAGGAGGTGATCGCTGCAGCCAGCGAACGTCCGCCTTCGGAGTCGTAGCCCTTGCCGAGAGCCATCAGCAGCGCACCGAGGTTGGCGTAGCCGATACCCAGCTGACGGTAGTCGCGGGTCGTCTGGGTGATGGACTCGGTCGGGAAGTCCGCGAAGACGATCGAGATGTCCATGGCGGTGATGATCAGCTCGACGGCCTTGATGAACCTGTCGACATCGAAGCTGTCGTCGGCGCGCAGGAACTTCATCAGGTTCAGGCTCGCCAGATTGCACGAGGAGTTGTCGAGGCTCATGTACTCCGAGCACGGGTTGGACGCGGTGATGCGTCCGGACTCGGGATTGGTGTGCCAGTCATTGATCGTGTCGTCGTACTGCAGACCCGGATCGGCGCATTCCCAGGCAGCCTGGGCGATCTTGCCGAACAGCTCCCGGGCATCCACCTTCTCGATGACCTCGCCCGTCATCCGGGCGCGCAGTCCGAACTCGGTGCCATCGGTCACGGCCTGCATGAACTCGTCACTGACGCGAACCGAGTTGTTGGCGTTCTGGTACTGCACCGAGGTGATGTCCTTGCCGCCGAGATCCATGTCGAATCCGGCATCGCGCAGCGCACGGATCTTGTCCTCCTCGCGCGCCTTGGTCTCGATGAACTCCTCGATGTCGGGGTGATCGACGTCCAGCACAACCATCTTCGCGGCGCGGCGGGTGGCGCCACCCGACTTGATGGTGCCCGCCGATGCGTCCGCACCGCGCATGAAGCTGACCGGACCGGACGCAGTGCCACCGGACGAGCGCAGCAGTTCCTTGGAGGAGCGGATCCGCGAGAGGTTGAGGCCGGCGCCGGACCCGCCCTTGAAGATCATGCCCTCTTCGCGGTACCAGTTCAGGATCGATTCCATGGAGTCGTCGACCGACAGGATGAAGCAGGCGCTGACCTGCTGCGGCGCCGCGGTGCCGACATTGAACCAGACCGGGGAGTTGAAGCTGAAGTACTGGTTCAGCAGCAACCAGGTGAGCTCCTGACCAAAGATCTCGGCATCGTGATCGGTCGCGAAGTAGCCGGATTCCTGGCCGGTCTGCTGATACTTGCCGACCACGCGGTCGATCAGCGTCTTGAGGCTGGCTTCGCGCTCCGCGGTGCCGAGCGCGCCGCGGAAGTACTTGGTCGTGACGATCGTGGATGCGTTGAGGCTCCATGAGGTCGGGAACTCAACCCCGCGCTGCTCGAAGACCACTTCACCGGTTTTCCAGTTGGTCTGAACGACATCGCGCTTTTCCCAGGTGACCTCGTCATAGGGATGGACGCCCTCGGTGGTGAAGACCCGATCGATCGTCAGGCCGCGAGCGCTCGGCGTTCCAGGCTTGTCGTCATACAGAGTGTCGGTCACAGCTGTCTCCTGATGGTGATGCGTGCATGTGGGTAGGTCGGGAAAATCCAGGCAGGTCGTGAAGGTCAGTGTGCACCGGCGGTCTGACAGATTTCGTCCGCCAGATCGATGGGCAGTTGCGCTTCGGCGTCGGACTCGGCATCGGCCCGAGCGCTTTCGCGCATCCGGTCGATCTCGGCGACGAAATCGTCCACGCTGGTGTAGTGCCGATAGACCGAGGCGAATCTCAGATAGGCGACCGGATCGAGTTCACTGAGAGGACCGAGGATGGCAACGCCCACCTCTTCGGTGGGAACCTCGGCCTGCCCGGATGCCCGGATGGCCTCTTCGACCCGCTGGCCGAGTTTGGCGAGTTGGGCCTCGGTGACCGGACGCCCCTTGCAGGCCTTGCGGGCGCCGGATATCACCTTGTCCCGGTTGAAGGGCTCGATCACACCGGACTTCTTGACCACTACCAGTTGAGTTTGCTCGATGGTGGTGAAGCGTCTTTCGCAAGCCGGGCACTGCCGCCGACGGCGAATGCTCGTGCCGTCCTCAGAAACGCGGGAATCAAGCACCCGAGAGTCGCAATGACGACAATATGGGCAGTGCATCGTGACTCCTCAGCTCGGGATGTGTATGCCTCTGTGGACATCTTGTGGACAACAACCACAATCTGTGGACAAATGACACTTGTGTAACTACTAGATGTAGAGAGATTACACCGATCGGCCACTAGATCAAGTGCCAGCGGCGAAGCTCGCCGTCGATTCGGCGTGTCGCCTGATCGCCTCGCGCACCGGCCCCGAGTCAGGCCAGAAATCTCCCCGCTGGCGACAAGGCGGCCGGTTCAGACGAGGTTGCGCACGATCATGAACACCGCACCGACAACCCCCGCGATCCAATAGATCTTGGTCTGGGTGAGCGGACGCCAGGACTTCGGCGGACGCAACGCCGGTCCTCCGGCCAGTTCCACGGTCCAGGCGACCGCGCACACGATCAAGATTGGTAGCACCAGCACGAGCAGCGCGTTGTATCCCCAGGCTGCCGCCACGTCGCCTTCGGCCAGGGCGCCGGCGGCTCTGGTCGATCCACACAGCGGGCACTGGATTCCGGTGAGACTCAGCAATGGACAGGGCAGACCGATGCCGAAGAGCAGGTGAGCACCGGCGATCGCCGCACCGACTGCGCCGAAGCCCAGCA
>Ga0334883_1000486_pt1 | contig 70831 bp, 48 predicted proteins | sample GraSluR1_MG_6_FD_207230 | JGI IMG/M metagenome (GOLD analysis project Ga0334883, IMG submission 207230) | Sludge microbial communities from methane-producing bioreactor in Wageningen University, Netherlands - Granular Sludge_09_05-R1 | ecosystem: Engineered > Bioreactor > Anaerobic >... | reverse complement strand
TTGGTCGTTCACCCCTCTCCTGAGCGGTGTTTGTCAAGGAGAGGGGACGGGGGTGAGGCGTCATCAGTGCCGTTTGCCGTTAGTCGTTAGCCCTCTCCTGAGCAGTCGTACCGCGAAGGAGAGGGAAAGCGGGTCCCCCCGCGCGGGACCCGCAGGGAGCGGCGCCGTCTGCCGTCAGTCGTTAGTCGTTAGTCGTTAGTCGTTAGTCGCTCACCCTCTCCTGAGCGGTGTTTGCCAAGGAGAGGGGACGGGGGTGAGGCGCCATTAGTGCCGTTAGTCGTTGGCCCGCGCACCGGCGCCCTCTAGCGATGGGCGAAAGCCCATCGGGCCGTCTTCTACTTCCCCATCAGCTCCAGCAGATAGGCACAGCCGTCTTTCGCGGCCTGCACCGGATCGCCCGTCCGCCCCTCGTACTCGAAGGACAGGAACCCCTCGTAGCCGATCTGCTTGAGCCGCCCGATGATCGCCGGATAGTCCAAAACGCCGGTGCCCACCGTGCAGCCGGTGTACTTGCGGCCCGCCCGCGAGGTGAGGCCGAAGTCGGCGTCGGCAGGCAGCGCCTCCCAGTCCTTGGCGTGCGCGTGCACCATCTTGTGCTCCACCGCGCGCAGGAACTCCACCGGGTCCTCGTCACCCATGACCATATTGCCCGAGTCGTAGGTGATCATTAGCTCCTCGCCCGCCAGGCGGCAGCACTCCAGGCATTCATCCGAGGTCTGGTACGGCGCCACGGGGCTGCCGAAGTCCTCGATGGACAGGGTCACACCGGCCTGCCTGGCATGCGGGATCACCTCGGCCAGGCCGGCCGCCACGTTCCGGAGCCCCTCGGCCTTGTCCTGATCCGGCGCACAGCCACCGGTGGTCACCAGAACCGTCTGGGTGCCCAGCGTCACCGCGTCATCGATCACCCTGCGGATGGCGTCGACGGACTTGGCCCGTTCGGCCGCGTCGCTCATCGTCAGGCTTGCACCACCGATGTTGCACGAGGTGCACAGGCCGGCGTCGTCCAGCATCTCGCGCACCTGCTCCATGCTGTAGCCCGCCACGTGGCCGGCGGTGATATCCACCCCCTCGGCCCCGCACTGCTTGATGAGTGCGAAGGCCTCCGGGACGGTGAGTGTCTTGTCCGCCAACGAGCGGCCCAGTGAGTAGATCATGAAGCCCAGTTTCATCACAGCATCTATCCCTTCGACAGCTCCAGCACGCGCTGGGCGTTTTCACTGATCTTGGAGAAAGCGTCCACGTACAGCTTCATCAGCTCCATCGTATTTGGCGGGTACACGGCGGACAGGTACGAGTGGGCGGCGATGAACTCGTTGGTCTTCGGATAGTCCGCACCATCGTAGTGCACGTCGCCGCGGCCGAAGGGGCAGGTCCACGGGCACCCCTTGCCGTAGCCCACGCGGTCCTTGAACACGTCCTGTCCGGGTACCGGCATGTTCTGCCACTGCCCCATCCCCACGCCCTCGGCCGCCAGCGCCTTCTGTACCGCCAGCTTCCACTCCTGCGGCGTGCAGTCCAGGCCGACCTCCTCGGGCTTGAACTCCACCACGTAGCTGAAGTAGCACGGATTGGCGTAGTCGGGGGTGAAGGGGCCTTTCATGCCCGGGATCTGCTCCAGTTGCTCGGTCAGGTAGTTCGCGAACTGCCGCCTCTTTGCGTTGTTCTCGTCCAGGCGCTCAAGTTGGCTGAGGATGAAGGCGTTCACGAACTCGTGGGGGCGGTACATCCAGCCCAGTCCGTAGGCGTTGTACTCCCGGGGCCGGTCCGGTAGGACGACCTCGCCGAACTCCCGCAGCCTTCCGGCCCGGGCTGTGTAGTCCGCATTGTCCGAGGTCCAAAGGCCCCCCTCGCCGCCGGAGAGGTTCTTGGACCGATTGCAGCTAAAGCAGCCGATATCCCCCAGCGAGCCGGTCTTCTTGCCCCTGTACTCCGCGCCGTGGGCCTGGCAGGCGTCCTCGATCACGATCAGGCCGTGCTTCCTGGCGATATCGTTGATCGGGTCCATGTCGGCCACCATGCCGTGGATGTGTACCGGCAGGATCGCCCTGGTGTGCTCGGTGATCCGTTCCTCGATCAGGGCCGGATCGATGGTGAATGTCTGCGGGTCGATATCCACGAAGATCGGTACCGCGTTGTGGTGAAGGATCGAGGCCGCCGTGGACCAGTAGGTGAAGGCACTGGTGATCACCTCGTCCCCCGGCCCGATACCGGCTCCCGCAACCCCCATGTGAATGGCCGCGGTTCCGCTATTGGTGACCAGCGCGTACTTGGTGCCCACGTAGGCCGCCCACTTCTCCTGTAGCTCTAGAGCCTTGGGCGCCGAGGTGCCGTGCAGGTGGCCGCTGTCGAAGACCTCCAAGACGGCGTCCTTGTCGGCCTGAGTGATTGGCGGCCAGCTCTCCACCATGCCCTCCGGCACGACCCGGGTTCCGCCGTCAATTGCCAGCGTTGTTGCCATGTGACTTGTCCTCCGATATGGCGGCGCAGCAACTGTGCCGCCCGCGGGATTGCGTCGCAGCGCACCCGGCTATTCCCTGCCGCGCCGTGGGACTCCTCCCGCCGCCGCGGACGCACTCACCTGTGCCCACGCGGCGTCACCGATGGAGCGGGCCGGCGGGGCGGCCGCCGATTGCGGCCCTCGCCCGGCATGCCCTGATCGCTTCTCCCCCTGTCTCCTGCAGTCTCCGCGTGGCACCCATTGCGCCCGTCCGGGTGCCCGGCAGGTCTCGGCGGCCCCCGTGGTCAACTACCGCCTATCTCATATACCTCCGGAGGTACGGCCACGATGAGTCGCCTGTTGCTGACGACCGTACTGATACTCATGCCACTTTGCACCCTCGCCCAGGACGCGCCGCCGCCGCCCACGGTGCCCAATGGCGGATTCGAGCAGGTCAACGAGGACGGAGCCCCGCTGGAATGGAAGGCCATGGGGCCCGCCAACTGGGAGCTTGGCCCGGACGCCGCCCGCAGCGGAGAGCGCGGGCTGATGCTCAAGCCCTCGGAGAGCCAGCAGTGGCTGCGGCAGGAGCTCCCGGGATTCCCCACCCGGACCTACACCGTCTCCGGTTGGTTCAAGGCCCTCGGGCTCAAGCGCGGACCGGCCAAGGAAGCCCACGCCAGACTCTACGTCCACGTGCTGTACCAGGATCGCCCCTACGCCGATGGCAGCCAGTTCTACTGCGACATCCCCGACGGCACCTACGACTGGCGCCTGTGCGCGGTGCAGATCGTGCCCAACCTGAGCTGGCCCGTGGCGGCCTTCTGGGTCACCGTCACCAGTCAGTTCGCCGAAGGCCGGTTGATGTGTGACGACATCTCCGTGGAGCCTGCCGCCCCGGGCTCAGGCGCCTGCGCGCTGGACTGGGAGAACGCCATGAGTGCCAAAGTGATCACCGATATGGGCCTCTGCCGACCCGCCACCGCCCTGGCCGAGCGCCGCGAGGTGGGGAAGTGGAAGCTGCTGGACTATGAGATCGGCCCCTATACCGGCAGACTCCTCAGCGCCGACCAGGACGCCGGGGCGGCCGAGGTCAGCCTCCCGCTCGAGGCCGAGGGCTGGCACGCCGTGTACGTCGGGCTCACCGAGGGCAAGGCGCGCCTGCGCCTGAGCTCCGATCTGGCCACGGTGGGGCGCTCCAAGACCGCGGGCCAGGTGGAGGAGGTCTTCCTCCGCGCCGCGGACCTCACCGGCGAAAGCCTCCATATCGCCCAGCAGTCCAAAGGCACCGGGGTTAAGTGTGGCGTGGCCTACGTCAAGCTCGTGCCCCTGACACCCGCCGAAGTGGACAGGGTCCTTGCCGACCGCGCCGATCTCAGCACCCGCACCCTGGCCACCAGCATCGATGGGTTCAGCTTCCTGTACTCCAAAGGCTGCACCACCCGCGAAGAGCTGCTGGAGGAGACCGAAGAGTACCGCCACTCCGACTTCGGGATTCTCCACGTCTGCGTCACCGGCGCCGACCAGCTCAATTACCCCTCCGAGCTGGGCTGCATGCTGGGCGTCAGGGACGGCGAGCCCATCGCTACCTTCCCCCGCCCCGGCGACCGCGCCTACACCGAGGCGGTGCTGGAGATGGCCCGGACCGGCGTCAACCCCACACAGGTCCTCATCGAGGGCGGCAAGGCCGTGGGGATGACCGTGCATGTGAGCATCCGCCCCGGGGCCTGGGAGTACGGGGCCCCGCTGGAGGAGTTCTTCACCAGCCCCTTTTACCAGGACCATCCCGAGTGGCGCTGCGTGGACCGCGACGGCACGCCGGTGGCGCGCATGAGCTTCGCGGTTCCCCAGGTGCGTCGCCATCTCGTGGAGGTTCTCCGGGAGGCCGTGGGCTTCGGCGCCGACGGTGCCAACATCATCTACGTCCGTGGCGTGCCCTACGTGCTGTGGGAGGAGCCCTTCTGCAGGCTGTTCGCCGATAGGTACGGCGAAGACGCCCGTCAGGTGCCGGAGACCGACCCGCGCCTGACCGAGCTCCGCGTCGAGATCATGACCGGGTTCATGGCCGAGGTCCGGCAGATGCTGGATGAGGAGGCCGTCCGCCGTGGCGACGGCAACCGCCTGGGCCTCAGCGCCTTCGTCCTGGCCGATGAGGCGGACAACCTCAAGTACGGCATCGACGTGCGCGGCTGGGTGGCTCAGGGGCTGCTGGACGAGATCTCCCCCTATGTGCGGGCCGGAGGCGGCACGGCCAAAGACTATGACCTGGACTTCTTCGCCGAAGCCTGCAACGGCAGCGGTGTCCCGTGGCGCCCGACCCTCATCGCCTGGCAGGCTCCCACGCCCCGGGAGATGGCTCAGTTTGCCCTCCGCTGCTACGACGCCGGAGCCGCCGGCATCACCTTCTGGGACGGCAATTCGCTGACGACCTCCACTCCCAGGTGGGCGGTGGTCTCGCGCCTGGGGCATCTCGAGCAGACCCGGAGCGTCGCCGATCAGGGCGAGCCGTCCAGCAGCACGCTGCGCATCCATCGCATGGGCGAGTTCGTCATGGACGGCCGTTACGGCGTGATGTGGGGGTACTAGACGGCAGGGGACAGGTGACAGGAACGGCAACGGCGGTGGTAACGGCGGGGCAACGGCGGGGCAACGGCGGGAACGGCAACGGCGGGGCAACGGCGGGAACGGCAACGGCGGTGGTAACGGCGACGGCCACCGTCGGCCGTTCGTGGGGCAGGCTTCCCACTCAGATTATGCATGAACGCATTGATGCCACATCCCGCCGCAGCAAAGCCTCTATCGCTCGCCATAATGCCGTTCTCCCCCCTCCTCCCGTCTCGCCGGTCGTATCGGCGAGTAAGGGAGAGGGGGGGTGGGGGGGTGAGGTGACGTGAGTCGGCGCCCGCCCAGAACCTGCATAATCTGAGTTCCCAGCCCGACGCCGTTCATCGTTGGCCGTCTCGTCGCCGGCTGCCCCTTCGCCGCCGCTCCTTCCGCCCTTCGCCTGGCCCGCGAGATCCGCGTGTTCGTCTTGACGGGCGGGAAGGGTACCGTCCTCATCGCAAGAAGCTGGAGAGCGACCCATGGAGCCACAGGAAGCAGCCGTTGTCTGTCGCCGCATCGTCGACAGTATCCAGCAGGTGATCGTCGGGAAGGCTCCCCAGGTGGAGAGGACCATCTGCGCCCTCCTCGCCGGGGGACATGTACTGCTCGAGGACGTGCCGGGGGTGGGGAAGACCATGCTCGCCCGCTCGGTGGCCCTGAGCATCGGCGGCGAGTTCCAGCGGATCCAGTTCACACCGGATCTGCTGCCCACCGACGTCACCGGAGTCACCATCTTCGACCAGCGCACTCAGGAGTTCCAGTTCCGCAGGGGCCCCATCTTCGCCGGTGTGATCCTGGCCGACGAGATCAACCGTGCAAGCCCCCGAACCCAGTCGGCCCTGCTGGAGGCCATGGACGAGGGGCAAGTTACCCAGGACGGCGTGACCTACCCCCTGCCCCCGGTGTTCATGGTCATCGCCACGGAAAACCCCATCGAGTACGAGGGCGTCTACCCTCTGCCCGAGTCCCAACTGGATCGCTTCTTGCTCCGTCAGGATTTGGGCTATCCGGCGCGGGAGGACGAGAAGACGGTCGTACAGCGCCAGCTTGTGTCCCACCCCGTGGAGCAATTGCAGCCGGTGACCACCAGCGAGGAGTTGCTCGCCGCCCGCCGGACGGCCCGGCGTTGCCACGTGGCCGACAGCGTCTACGACTACGTCCTGGACATCGTCCAGGCCACCCGCGATTCCGCGAACCTGCGCCTGGGTGCCAGCCCCCGGGGCACCCTGGCACTGATTCGCTGCTCTCAGGCGCTGGCCACCATGCGGGGGCGCGACTTCGTGTCTCCCGATGAGGTCAAGATGCTGGCTCCGGACATCCTCGGCCACCGCGTCATTCTCCGTCCGGAGGCGCGCATGAGCGGCCAAACCGCCGGTGATGTGGTCCGCGAGATTCTGGAGCGCACGCCGGTGAGGGCCTGAGTCGCCCCCGGTTCCTGGACAGAGGGCCTGCGGTCACGCCGTCACCGCCGTCGCGCACCCCTCGCCTGAGCAGTCGTACCGCGCAAGCGGCTTGCAGAGACGTCGAGGGGCCGGGGGTGAGGCATCATCAGTGCCGTCGCCGTTGACGCCGTAGCCGTTGACCCGCGACACGCCGACTCGCGACTCGCCTTCCGTGGCGCCCCGCGCCACGCCGGGAGCCTACTTATCTGCCAGGTTCATCAGGTACGACGGGCATCCGACCCGGTCGTATACGGTCTGGTACGTGAGGGCTTTGACGTGCCCGTCGGCGAAGGCGGCGTTGCCCATGCCGTTGTGTCTGGCGTTGAACTGCCCGTTGACGCAGTCGCCGTGGCCGCAGGAGCCGATACCGGCCCGCAGGAAGCCTCGGGCCGAGTTGTTGTCCGCACACAGGATGCTCTCGCTGGGCCTGCCGATATCACCCAGGGAGACACCGGACCGGGGGATCTGCACGTGCCAGCCGTAGCCCATGGCGGTGCCGGCAGCCGACGGGCACCGGCGCATCTGCTCGTTCTTGATGTACGGGCCAAACAGGTCGTACCACATGGGATAGCCCTCGGTGCTGGTGGGATGCATCGTCTGGGAGGGCAGCCGCTCGTCGTAGTCCTGGGCATACATCAGCCCACCGAGCATGAGCTGCTTGAGGTTGGACTGGCACGAGGCCTGCCTCGCCTTCTCTCTGGCGCGGGCGAACACCGGGAAGAGTATGGCCGCCAGGATGGCGATGATCGCGATCACAACCAGCAACTCGATTAGCGTGAAGCCCTGTCTCATCTGATGGTTCCTCCTCATACGCCTGGCTCGGGACGTGATCGGTGACTACACCATAGTCACCATTCGCCACGATTGAGGCATACCCCTCTGTGGTGGAGCATGTATTGCGGGGCACCTGTCCGGTTCCAGGGCGGCACGCCGCGCGTCCGGGTCGTTTCGGCCCTCTCTGCGGGCCATTGCTCTGCGGAGGTCCTCGTGCTACGGCGGGCGAAACGCCGGATGACGTCCGACCATCACGCCGCCTCTCCGGTCCTCGGCCGGGGGCCGCGCATTCCCCGCTACCGCGTGAGACACCGCGAAGGGAGAAAGCTGTCATGTCCATCAAAGTCGGAATCCTGGGCTTCGCCCACGGACACGTGAATGCCTACTGCACCCAATGGCGCACTAGGCCGGAACTCCAGGTCTCGGTGGTATCCGGCTGGGACCACGACGCCGCGCGGCTGCAAAGCGCCGCAGATAGCCACGGGTTCACCCCGTTCTCCGATGTGGCCGCCCTCCTGGCAGATAGCGAGGTTCAGGCGGTGGTCGTCTCCTCCGAGACCTCGCTGCACGCCGACCTGGTGGAGCAGGCGGCGGCGGCGGGCAAGGCCGTCATCCTCCAGAAGCCCATGGCGCTGACGATGGCCGATGCCGAGCGCATCGTCTCCGCGATACAGGCCGCCAAAGTGCCCTTCACCATGGCCTGGCAGATGCGGGTGGACCCTCAGAACGTGCAGATGAAGCAGATCATGGAAAGTGGCGAGCTGGGCAAGATCGTCATGGTGCGGCGGCGCCACGGCCTCAGCACCCATCTGTGGGGCAACTTCGCCGAGACGTGGCACGCCAGTCCCGTCTACAACCGGGACATCTGGGCCGACGACTCCTCGCACCCCATCGACTTCCTCCAGTGGCTGCTGGGAGTGCCGGAGAGCGTCACCGCGGAATTGGACACCCTCATCGACCCCCGCGTGCCCAATGACAATGGGATCGCGATCCTCCGCTATCCCGGCGGGCCTTTGGCCGAGGTGGTCTGTTCCTTCACCTGCCCGGCCCACGAGAACACCACCGAGATCGTGGGCGAGAAGGGCACGATCATCCAGAACTACGGCGACGGCCCCAGTGCCGGCGTGCCCCGGCCCGAGGGCGCCTGTGGCCTGAAGTGGTACACGGTGGAGAACAAGGACTGGACCTACAGCGAGATCGCCTCCCCGCCCGACCACGGTCCGCGCATCGCCGGTCTGGCCGAGCCCCTGGCCGAGTTCCTCCACGGCAAGCGAGCCCCGATCGCCACGGCCGAGGAGGGGCGCATGTCTCTGCGCATGGTGCTGGCCACCTACGTCTCCAGCCGCGAGGGCCGCAGGGTGTCCGTGGACGATCCGGCGATCGAAAAGGTCTAGATGCCCGTGCGAAAAGCTGGGCCTGCCGTGGAGAGGTCATCCTGAGCGTCAATCTCGCGCAGCGAGATAGCCAAGGATCTCGTGATATCCCAGGAGATTCTTCGAGCTGCTCCCCGCGGGAGCGGACGCTCTCACAAAGACATTTCCATGCGAACGTGGACTTCCCGGCCGCGCTTCTGTGCATCCACTGCGGCTGGGCGGTGCGCGCAGGGAGGCCACACACCTGCGCGCACCTGCCCTGCTACTCCGCGGCTGGTGCAGGGCCGGTCAACATGGCCGGGACTGGCGGCGGTCCGGCCGTCCCGCGCGGCGTCGACGGCGCTCATCCGGCGTGTCGCCGCTACCCCGCCCATCGAGGAGACCCCGTTGAACAGATCCTGGCTCGTCCTCGCCATCGCCTTCTGGGCCCTGCCGGCTATACCGGCGCGCGCCGCCGCCGACGTCGCCACCGCCCGGGAGGCGCTCCGGCGGCACCTGGATGCGGAGGTCTTGCCCTACCTCACCTCTCGGCCCGAGCCCGTCTCACCCACCTGGGCCCACGGTCACGGCATGCCGATCATCCGTCTGCTGCGTATGCTGTATGTCGAGGGCATCGCCCTCGAGCGTGAGACCGACCCCGCGACGAGGCAGCTTCTCTCCGCGCGTTATGAGGGTCATTTCTCCCGGCTGCTGGGGGGCTTCCGTGACCCGGCCGATGGGCTGTGGTTCACCGCGACCACCTATGACGGCCGCGAGGTTCTGCACCGCGCGAAGAACACCTCGGCTCAGGTGAACCTCATCTGTGTCCTGGCCGAGCTGGCCGCGAGGCTTGACGATGCCCGGGCCCTGGACCTGGCCCTGCAGACCTTCGAGGCGCTGGACAGGCGGGCACACGATCCCGAAAGCGGCGGCTACACCGAGCGCCCCGACCGGCCGCTGGGGGCCCGCGAGAATCGGATCAAGCAACTGGGAACGCTCATCCACGTCGCCCTGGCGCTCGCCCGGCTGTACCAGGTGGCCCCCTCCGAGGTGGTCCGGGAGCGCCTGGAAGAGCTGGTCCACATCCTGACGGTGCGAATCCGGCTCAAGAAGCACGGCAATGCCGCCCTGGGCTACGATAGCGACTGGCGCGCGGTGCGGGTGGGCAGGAACCCGCGGCAGCAGACGCTCTTTGGCCAGAATGCGGAGCTGGGGTGGTACGTGGATGAGGCCGCGCGGGCGCTGGGCAAGAACCCCGCCGAGTATCTCCCGTGGCTGCGGCAGGTTACGGCGGGCCTGCTCCGCAACGGCATCGGACAAGACGGTGCGGCGTACCTGTGGGGGCCGTGGGACGGGCCACCCGACAGCCGCCACACCCTTTCCTGGTGGCCGCAGACCGAGGCGATGATTCTCCTTTCCCGCATGTATGAGCTGACTGGTGAGCCCCGGTACCTGGCGAGTTTCGAGACGGTCCGGGCCTTCACGTTCCGCCATTTCGTCACCGACAACTCCGGGGCGTGGCTCAGTGCGGTGAACCTGCGTGACGGCACCACCGCCGACGGCAGCGCGGACCCCTGGTTCGCCGGGCTGCACGTGGTGCGGATGCTCATCGAGTGTGAGAGCGCCCTGAGCCGGGCGGGCTCCGTAAGCCCAGAGGGGCGCACGTCCTGAGGTCTTTGGCAAGTCCGGGGTCGGAACCAGGCCGTTGGCCACCCTCCCGCCGCGCCTGATCGACGCCCGGCCGTGACACCGACCCGGGGCACACCTCCGCGCCGTGCGCGTGTTCGTCTGCCCCCCACAGGAGGCCAATCGTGCGCATCGCTGCTCTTCTCATCGCCGCCCTCACCGGTGGCGTCGCCTCGGCCCAGTATCCCACGCCTGAGCAGGCCGGGTTCCATCACTGCGTGCTGCTGTACGATGCCGAGAAGCGCGATGCCGACAGGATGCTCCCCCACGTGACGCACCTGCAACCCTCCGGGACCCCGGATCAGTGGCTGTTCGATGCCTTCTTGTTCCTCTCCCAGAACCTCGGGCCATCCACGGGCAAGTCCTATATGACCCAGCCCACCAATGCCGAGGACTGGACGGCACTTCTGGACAGTTGGTTCGCGCCGGACCGCGGCCTTCACGCCCTGCAGCAGGCCGTCGACCGGGCAAAGGCGACCCTCGGCCCCCCGCCCGCGCCCCTGCAGGTCATCATCGCCATCCCGTATCCGTCCACGGCCATGAGTGAGTTCGGTGATGTGAACGGCGACGGCGTCGTGGAGGACCTCGGCGATAGCGACGACCTCGCCACTGCCCTGCAATGGTATCTCGACCGGGTGCGCACCCTCTTTGCACAGCCCGACTTGCCCGACCTGCGCCTGTGGGGCTACTACTGGATGTGGGAGGCCGTCTCGGGCAAAGATGCCGCCAGCATCACCCTGGCCTCTGAGTTGATCCACGACCGTGGTCTCAAGCATCTGTGGATCCCCTGGTTCCGCGCCCCCGGGTACGATCGTTGGCGCGAGCTGGGTTTCGATGTGGCCCTCATGCAGCCCAACTACGCCTTCATCAGCGGGCACGAGGGCAACGTGCGCTACCACCGGCTCCTCGAGAACGCGGCGCTGGCCCATGCTCAGGGCCTCGGTGTGGAGATGGAGACAGACTACGACCCGGACACCAACCCCCGGGCCCGGGAGATATTCCGAGACTACATGGCCTTCGGAGCTCCCGAGCGCTGCGGCTATCAGCAGGCGGCCACGGCGTACTTCCAAAGCTACCGGGTGTTTGAGAATCTGATGCAGGCTCAAGACCCTGATGCGCGCCACACCTACGACCAATTGGCCGCCTACGTGCGGGGCGAAACGATCCCTCTGCCCGGTCGACTGGAGGGCGCCACCTGCACGGTGGACGGAACCCCGGCCCCGCGGCTCGTGGATGGGCGGATGCAGCTCTCCGGGGGCGATGCTGCGGAGGTGGTTCTCCTGCCGGCTCAGGGCGCTGAGCTCTCCATCCACCTGGCGGCTCCGCGAGACATCGGTCATCTGGAGCTGGGTGCCATCGCGCCCGAGAACCGCCGGTGGTCGGGCAGCGTCCGGGTGCGGGCCTTCGATGCGCAGGGGGCAGTATTGGCCGCGGCCTGGCGTCGGGAGACCTTTCCCGCCTCCGAGCGGGGCCCCGGACGCCATGTGGTGCCGGTGCCGGTGGAGGCCGAGGCGGTGCACGGTCTGGAGGTGAGGGTGCTGCCCGACGGTGAGCAGGTGCCGCTGAGCCTCGATGAGATCACCGCCACGGTGCACCAACGCACCGCGGTGCTGCACCATCTGGCCGAGGGTTGTCCGTACCGGTCGGAGCCGGAGCAGGCCGCCACATACCCGGACCGCGGCGGCCTGCTCACCGACGGCCTCGCCGCCACCGCAGGCTGGACACAGGGGCGTAGCGTGGGCTTCAGCGGGCGCGCGGAGGTCTGCGTCACCCTGGACCTGGGACGTCCGGTGGCCGTCGAGCGCTGCGTGGTCCACTGCGACGGGGGAGGCTACGGGGCCGCCAACTTCCCGGAGCGAGTCTCGCTGTCCCTGGGGCTCCAGGGGGCGGCGGAGCCGGCCAGGTCGGAGGGGCGTGGCGAGCCGCCGGAGCCGCCGGTGGCCTCGGTGACGGCCACGGCCGCCCAGGTGGCCGTGGACTTCGAGCACCGGACCCCGGGCTCGGCGGACGCCATGGCCTCGGGTCACTTCGCCCTGGTCCCTGAGAAGCCGGTCCGGGCCCGGTACGCGGCGCTGCGGTTCCGGCCGCTGGGGTGGCTAATGCTCAGCGAGATCGAGATCATCGCCGGCGGCGAGAACGTGGCGAGAGGCCTGGAGTACCACCTCACGCCACGGCCCGCGCCCGCCCAGGGTGTCAAGTACCCCGACGACGGCCGCCTGCTGGTGGATGGCAAGGTGGCCTCTTCTCTGGAGCCCAAGCGAGTCTGCGGCTGGGAGGACGCCCCCACGGCCCGGGTTACCCTCGATCTGGGCGCGACGCGGCCCATCGGCCGGGTGACGGTGCACGCGCTGGGAGGCGGCCTGCACGGGGTGTACGCCCCGGGGCGTGTGCTCGTCGAGACATCGCAGGACGGCCGGCAGTTCGCGCCGCCGGCCGCAGTGGCCCACACCGATCCGGGCGATGGTACCTGCGGTCATGTGCCGATCGTGGTGGAGTTGCCGGAAGGCGCTGAGGGCCGCTACGTCAGGGTCGGGCTGGAGAACCTGCGTGGGTGGACGTTGCTCAGCGAGGTGGAGGTTCAGCCCTGAAGCGGGGTAAAGCAGGCAGCTTTGGTGGCGTTTGGGCCCCTCCCGGCCATGCCGTGAGCGATGACCGGGAGAGGCCAACAGAAGCAGGGAGCTACTTGCTCCCCAGCAGCTCGACTTCGAAGATCAGCGTGGCATTCGGCGGGATCGGTCCGCCGGGAGTGCCCATCTCGCCATATCCCAGGTCCGGCGGGACGATGAGCTTACGCCGCTCGCCCACCTTCATGTCCAGCAGGGCCTCGTCCCACGCGGGGATGACTTGGCCCTGGCCGACCGCGAAGCTGAACGGCTCGCCCCGGTCCTTGGAGCTGTCGAACTTGGTCCCATCGGTGAGCCAGCCGGTGTAGTGGGCCTCGACCGTCTGGCCCTTCGTGGGCTTCTCGCCGCTACCCTCGGCAAGCACGATGTACTCAAGTCCGCTATCGGTCTTCACAGTCTCCTTGCCTTCTTCCCCCTCGAGTTTGGGCACCGAGCCCTCCGTGTCGGAGGCGGGCTCATCGGTCTCGGTCACCGGCGCGGCCTCACTGTCGGCCGCTGTCGGCTCTGCGGCGGAGTACTCCTGCAGCTCGGTCTCGGTGGCCCCCGGCGAGCCGGCGGACTCAACCGGCTCCGGCTGCGGACCCCTGCAGCCCGCGACCACGGCCAGCAGTGCGATGATGGCGAATGCGGAAAGCAGACTTCTCACACAGGCACCTCCAGATGTAGTTCAACGCGCGCCGCCAGCATACCACAGAAACGTTGCCCGGCAAAGCGCGGCCCAAGCCGCGCCCGCCATCCCGGGCCGCGGGCTCCATCCTGTCCGACAGTCGCTGCCGTCATTCGCCCCCGTCGGGCAGGACGCGCACTCGCCTCCATCGGCCCCCATCCCATCCCGTACCACCCCTCGTCCGCCGTGCTCCCGTTCTCCCGCTACGCCGCGCCCCGGAGCGTCTCGACCAGGGCCACCAGGTTCCCCAGCGGCACATCCGCCTGCACCGTGATCCCCGGCTCGGCGATGTACCCGCCGCCCTGGCCCATGATCTCCAAAGTCCGGCGCACTTCGTCCCGCACCTGCTGGGGTGTACCGAAGGGCAGTAGCTTCTGGGTGCTGATGCCGCCGCAGAAGGTGATGTCCCGGCCGTACTCGCGCTTGAGCCGGGCAATGTCCATGGCCTCGGGCTGGATGGGATGGAGGATGTCGAGGCCCTCGGCGATGAGGTCGGGGACGATGTCGGCCACATTGCCGCAACTGTGGAGCATGGTGACCAGGCCCCGCTGCCGGGCGGCCTGCAGAAGCACGCGCAGGTGGGGCAGGACCACCGCACGCCACGTCTCGGGACGCACCATCAGCCGGTCCTGGAAGCCGTAGTCATCGCTGATGAAGACCCCATCGGGGGAGAAGGCGGCAAGCCGATCCAGGGTCTGCAGGTTGTAGGCGCAGATCCTCCCCAGCAGCTCATGGGCGAAGTCCGGCTCGGCTACGGCGTCGCACAGGATGCCGTCCAGGCCCCTCAGGAAGTGGGCCCGCTCCCACAGATCGCCGATCACCGCGAGGCGGAACTGGTCCGGATAGCGCGCGGAGGCCTCGGCAACGCCCTCCCACCGCCCGGGATCCTCGGCGGCCGGGAAGTCGTAACCCGCCAGCGAAGGCGCCGTGAGCGGGTGGCTCACGGGATAGCCTCTGTCGATATGCGAAGTGGACCACACCACCCCGAACTCGTCGGTGATCGTGGGCCCATAGCGGTCCGGGGCCGCGTACAAAGGCTTGCCCCGGCAGCCGTACAGGTACAGGTGCAGACCCAGCTCGGCCTGGAGGTCCTCCACACCGTAATGGCGCCGGAGGAGGTCCTCGGCGGGTGGCGAGAGCATCAGGTTGTAGGGCACGGTGGGCCCTTGGGTGTGGCGGAGGGCGGCCAGGACGGCATCGCGCGGCGTCTGGATCATGGCCTCAACTCCAGCGGACTCCTGGCCCGGGAGCCCAAACGCAAATAGCGGCACCCCAACTGGTAGAGTGCCGCATATCGCTGATTGATGGTTGCGCCCGCCGGTGCTTGCGCTCCCGGCGGCCCCGGCCTACTGAGCGCTCTGGAGCCCGTTGATCCGCTTCATCATGCGGGCCTTGCGGCGGGCCGCCGCCTTCTTGTGGATGATCCCGCGCTGAGCGGCCTTGTCCAGGGCCTTCTGGGCCGCGGAGATCGCCTGCGGCAGGGCCTCGGCATCCTTATTCGCCGCGTCCACCGCCGCACGAACGGCGAGGCGGAAAGCCTTCTTGCGGCCGCGGTTGCGGTCGCGGCGGCGGAGTGACTGACGCAGACTCTTCTTGGAAGACGGAAGTTGTGGCATTGATCCTCTCCAGTGCAATGACGCGCGCAAGTTACCCGACGCAACGCAAGCTTTCGCTGCGCACCTGTGCAGCCAAAGCGGGAGCGAGGTCAGCGTGGGTTCGATGGAAACGTTAGTATACCACGCCCTTGCCGCGTGTGCAATAGCTGATTGGGCGATGGCGTGGGCGATGGCGCCCGACCCCGCCCTCGCCCCCCTGCAGACCGCCGCGCCGCGCCTGCCATCCCCCCAAATCGCGCTTGACTTGCGCCCCGGCCGGTCGATATACTGCGTCACCAGTTGAATACACCAAAGACTGTGAAGGGGAACAGTAGGTACGCGGAGGATCACAGAGAGGCCCGCCCCGGCTGGAAGCGGGCTATCTGAAACGTACCGAAGCTCGCCCCGGAGTCGCGGACTGAACAGGCTCCCGCCTCAGTAGGACCCGTCGGAGTCCCCACCGTTAGCGGGGAGACCGTGTCAAACAGGGCCTCTGCGCTCTGCTCTGCCACGGGACAAGTGGGCCGCCTCAGCCGGCGGCCAACGAGAGTGGTACCGCGGAAGGCCCTCAGCCCTTCGTCTCTTTTCCCGGAGACGAAGGGCTTTTGTTTTTGGTGGCCGGTGACCCGCTGCCACACAGGCCCACAGGTCGGCGCTTGCCCGTGGGTAGACTCGCGCCTGCGGCCACCGCTCCCGGCAGGCGCCATCCCGCGGGGGCAGGTACTGTGCCACGCCTCAGATGCACAACAAGCGGCCTCATCACTCCCAGGCCCCCGCGAGGGGGCCCGATCCGGCTGCTTCGGGGTCCGCGGTGGGGCGACAACGATCCACACGAGGAGGCGTATCGGGGAGTCGAGAGGTCCTGACTCTCATCGCGCAATGCTAAGCACCACCGTTACCCCCAGGTTCGGCGATATCGACGGACTGCGTCACATCAACAACACCAAGCTGCCCGAGTGGTTTGAGCTGGCACGCATGCCGCTGTACCGCATCTTCCACCCGGACCTCAACCTCGACGGCTGGAGCCTGATCATGGCGCGCATCGCCGTGGATTTCACGGCCCAGATGACCTTCGACAAGGAGGTCGAGATCCGCACCTGGGTCTCCCGCATCGGTCGTTCGTCGTTCACCGTCTCACAGGAGGCCTGGCAGGACGGCGTGCTGGCCGCCAGGGGCGAAGCGGTCATCGTGCATTACGACTTCGCCGGGCTCAGCTCGCTGGCCATTCCCGATGCCCGGCGCCACGAGCTGTCGCAGCATCTGGTCGAGCCGCAGGCCGGCGAGAACCGTACATCCGACAACTGAAGAGGTATCCAGATATGCTGTTCACCGAGCAGACGCTGGGCGGACTGCTGGAAGCCGAAACCGACGCCCATCCCGACCGTGAGTTCATCGTCTATGCCGACCACGATCTGCGCTGGACCTACGCCCAGTTCAACCGCCGGGTCGACTGCCTGGCAAAGGGCCTCATGGATGTGGGAATCGGCAAGGGCGACCATGTGGGCGTCTGGGCCACCAATGTGCCCGACTGGATGACCTACCTCTATGCCTGCGCCAAGATCGGGGCCGTATTCGTCACGATCAACACCCACTACAAGTCGCACGAGCTGGAGTTTGTACTCAAGCAGTCGGACATGAAGGCCATCGCCCTGATCGACCGCTTCCGCGACACCGACTATATCGAGACCGTTCACGGCCTCGTCCCCGAGCTGGCGGAGTGCGAGATCGGCAGGCTCCAGAGCGAAGGGTATCCGCACCTGCGTCTGGCGGTCTACATGGGCCGCGACACCCGTCGCGGGATGTACAACACCGAGCAGCTCCTGGAGATGGGGGCCGCCGTCCCCGAGGTCAGGCTGCGCGAGGCCATGGCCAATCAGACCTGCGATGACGTGGTGAACATGCAGTACACCTCGGGGACCACGGGCTTCCCCAAGGGTGTCATGCTCACCCACCGCAATATCGTGAACAACGGCTACTATATCGGTGAGTGCCAGGACTTCACCGGCGCCGACCGGGTGTGCCTCCCCGTGCCCTTCTTCCACTGCTTCGGCCTCGTCCTGGGCCTCATGGCCGTCGTCACCCACGGCGCCACCACGGTGCCGGTGGAGGTCTTCGACCCGGTGAAGGTGCTGGCCGCGGTGGAGAAGGAGAAGTGCACCGCCCTGTACGGTGTGCCGACGATGTTCATCGCCGAGCTCAACCACCCGATGTTCGACATGTTCGACCTCTCCAGCCTCCGCACCGGGATCATGGCCGGCTCTCCCTGTCCCATCGAGGTCATGAACCAGGTCGTCGAGAAGATGCACTGCACCGACATCACCATCGCCTACGGCCTCACAGAGGCCTCGCCCGTGTTCACCCAGACGCGCACCGATGACTCCATCGAGCGCCGCGTCTCCACCGTGGGCCGGGCACACCCGCACATCGAGGTCAAGATCGTCGACCCGGAGACGGGGCAGACCGTCGGGCCCAATGTCCCGGGGGAGATCTGCTGCCGTGGCTACAATGTCATGAAGGGCTACTACAACATGCCACAAGACACCGCCCGCGTCATCGACGCCGACGGCTGGCTCCACAGCGGAGACCTCGCCACCGTGGACGAGGACGGTTACTATCGCATCGTCGGCCGCATCAAGGACATGATCATCCGCGGCGGTGAGAACATCTCCCCGCGCGAGGTGGAGGAGTTCCTCTACACCATCGAGGGCGTGAAGGACGTGCAGGTCGTAGGGGTGCCGGATGCCAAGTACGGCGAGGTGGTGGGGGCCTTCGTGATCCTCCGGGATGGCTCCACGCTCACCGCCGATGAGATCCGCGACTACGCCCGCAGCCGCATCGCCCGCTACAAGGTGCCCAAGCACGTGTTCTTCGTGGACAGCTATCCCTCCACCGCCAGCGGCAAGATCCAGAAGTTCAAGCTCCGCGAGATGGCCGCCGAGATGGTGGGAGCCGACCCCGACGCGGTCTTCGACGACGCCAGGCAGCCGGTAGCGTAGACCGCGGAGACAGAGAGACGCGACCACAAAGGCGGGTCCCAACAGGGGCCCGCTTTCTGCTCTCCGGGGAAAGAACGGCTGACCACAGAGACGCAGAGACACGGCGAACGGACTGAGAACGGCTGAGAACGGAAGGGGAAAGGCCCAGGCATTGCGGGAGGGGCAGCGCGGGGTCGCGCCCTCGTCCCGCCAGCAGGCACGACCGCTGCCGGGAGCCACCGTGCCCGCGGGCTTCCAAGCCCGCAGCCGTCCGCCGTTGTCGTCCGCCGTGCCCTAGCCGTAGCCGTGGCCGTGGCCGTGGCCGTGGCCGTGGCCGTGGCCGTGGCCGTGGCCGTGGCCGTGGCCGTGGCCGTGGCCGTGGCCGTGGCCGTGGCCGCAGCCGTTCCTGGGACCGCGGGCGTCTCGCCCGCAGCCGTTCGCCGTGGCCGTAGCCATGGCCGTAGCCGTTCCTGGGACCGCGGGCGTCTCGCCCGCAGCCGTCCGCCGTACTCCGCCGTACTCCGCCGTACTCCGCCGTACTCCGCCGTACTCCGCCGTTCTCCGCCGTTCTCCGTGTCTCCGTGTTCATCCGTCCCTCCCGCGCTCTGCCCCTCGGCCCGAAGGCCTCCCCATCGCCCGCGTCGAACTTCTTCCCGCCTGCCCGCCTACCAACACGCCCTATAGCCCGAGGTACCCCATGCCCTCCCGCCACGCACTCCCTCTCTGCGCCGCTGTCCTCTGCGCGGCCCTATGCACCGCCATCCCTGCCACAGGAGATGAGGCTCCCATGAAGACCGTTACCTTCCGCGGCATCCGCCCCACCGATCCCGGCGGGCGCCTGGGTCTGCGCAATCCCGAGCGCGGCTGGCGCATCGAGACGCTCATCGCCGCCGAGCCCGGCAAGCCCGAGTGGGGCCCCGCCGCCCTCGTGCAGGGCAAAGTCCCCCCAGGCTTCTCCGACGAGTGGTGGCTCTCGGAAGCCGCCGCCTACGAGCCCTTCGGCCTCACACTGGCCCAGACGTATGTCTACCTGGACCCATACGTCGATGGGCCGATACCGGCGGAGAAGCTCCAATGGCTCCAGGACAGCCTCGATGCCCTGCGGCGCAATGGCCTCAAAGCCGTCCTGCGTTTCGCCTACGAGCGCGACATGGGCGGCCCCGTGGGCCCCACGCCGGAGCGCGTCCTGCAGCACATCGATCAACTGGCGCCGATCATCCAAAGCAACGTGGATGTCATCTTCGTCATGCAGGCCGGCTTCGTGGGCGCCTGGGGCGAGTGGCACAGCTCCAAGCACAACATCGAGCAGGACCACGCCGCCCTGGCCAGGATCGTCGCCAAAGTGCTGGAGGTGCTCCCCTCTGACCGCATGACCCAGGTCCGTGTGCCCAAGTACAAGCGCTGGGTGCTGGACGATCCACTCTTCGGGGGCTTTGCCGAGGTGGACGCCGACAGTGCCCACAAGACCAGCCCTACGGCCCGCATCGGGTTCAACAATGACGGGTTCCTCGCCGGCGAGACCTGCGGCGGCACCTGGACCGAGCCACCGCTGTACTCCAATCCCGGCAACCCCGAGTTCGACACCATGACCCGCCAGAGCGCCTATGTCGCCGTGGATGGCGAGCTGTTCTGGAACGATCAGGGCGGCAAGCTGGACGGCCTCCGCGCCGCTGAGCGCCTCCGCCTGCACCACTACAGCAGCTTCAGCCTCGCCCACAGTTACTCCGGCCGCGAGGGCAAGCCCTATACCATCGACGATTGGCTCGCCACGCCCATCACCAGGGAGCAGGTGGAGCAGGCCGGGCTGCCGCTGTCGGACGGGTACTTCGAGGACCATCTGGGCCGTCCGGTGATCCGCACCCAGTTCGAGTATATCACCGACCATCTCGGCTATCGTCTGGAGCTGCAGGACGCCGGCTTCCCTGCCAGACTCAGTCCCGGCGACCGCCTCCAGGCTCGAGTCGGCCTCATCAACCGGGGCTTTTGCACCCTCCACAACCCGCGCCCGGTGCTCATCACTCTCATCGCCGCCGACGGTACCGTCTACCCGTTTGAGACGGAAGCCGATCCGCGCACCTGGCAGCCCTTCGACCCGGTCGACCCCGAGTACAGGCCGCTGGTCCACGAGATCGCCCTGGACGCCCTGCTCCCGGCCGACTTGCCCGCCGGCAGCTACCGCCTCGGCCTCTGGCTGCCCGACGCCGCCGAGACCCTGAGAACCGACCCGCGCTATGCCGTGAGGGTGGCCAATGCCGACGTGCTGTGGTGGCAGGACAGGGAGGGCCGATACGGGGTGAATGTGCTGGGCGTGCTTGAGGTGGAGTAGGGGAGAGGAACGCCAGGCGGACTTCAGGCCGGGCCAGGCTCGAGGCGACCGGAAGACGACCGGAAACGGCGACCGGCGAGTTCTACCGCACGTTGATCGCGGTCAACCAGAGGGCTGTTGACCGCCACCGATATCGGCTTCATACTATCACCATTCATCGTCCGCCCCGCACAACGGAGCATGTCCTCCCAATCTGCCCATGGCGGACGCCGTGACCCTGTAACGTTCAGGGACGATGGATCTGCCCGAGACAACTGAATACCCAGCGCCAGTGAGGTAGCGCCGGAGCCCAATCGGGCTCCCCGGCAATCGGAAGACGGTGCAAATCCGTCGCTGCCCCGCAACTGTAACCGGAGACGAAACCTGCCATCAGCCACTGTCTCGCGCGCGAGATGGGAAGGCGGCAGGGAGTAGGCAGACCCGGAAGCCAGGAGACGGCCTTGCCGGCGTGTACCGACAGCCCCTCGAGGGAGGGAGTGCGTTATCACTGCCACTGTGACCACTCAACCGCGCCTCCTAGGAGGCGCGGTTTGTCCGTTCTCGCTCCCAGGGCCCGGAGCCTGGGGCGGAGCGGGAAGCCGGCGCGCCTGAGGTGATGCAACCCGTTTCCGGAGGATACCGGGGCCACTCACCGGCTCAGACACCGGCCCCACAGGGGTCCGGGGCAGACGCGGCGGACCCCACCAAGCATCACCCTGCGCCCGGGGTCCACGGCGGCGGTGGTGGGGACGCTGCGGACAGGGCCGGCGGGTGACGCCGCAACTGCCGTACACGGGAAACACAGTCTGGAAGGGACGAAGGTCCATGAGAGCAGTAACACCACGTGTGGAGCTTGTCCGGTACACCCCGGACGCGGAGGAGGTCGTGGCTGCGGCGGCGAGGCTGTGCTACGCCGCCGACACTTCCGATCTCCTACAGCAGGACCCATCGTCGGCCAAGAGCTTCGTCGCCCGCCTCAGGCGCATGGGACACATGAGCCCCATCGAGCACATCGCGTTTACCTTCTTTGTGGAGGGCGTCTCCCGCGCGATGAGCCACCAGCTCGTCAGGCATCGCATCGCCAGCTACTCCCAGCGTAGCCAGCGCTATGTGGACCACGACGGTTTCGACTACGTAATCCCTCCCCAGTTGGCCGGGCACATGGTGGAGACGCCCGATGGCTGCATGGATGCGGCGGAGTTCTTCGCCCAGACCATGGGGATCATCGCCCAGCGCTATGCGCAGATCAACGACGCATTGGGCCGTCGCGGCGAGCGGAGCAATGAGGATGCCCGCTACGTCCTGCCCAATGCCTGCGAGACCAAGCTCTTCGTGACGATGAACGCCCGAGAGCTGCTCCACTTAACCGAAGAGCGTCTCTGCCGGCGGGCGCAATGGGAGATCCGAGAGGTGGCGGAGCAGATGCTCACCATCGCCAGGGATGTCTGCCCGGCGGTGTTCCGGGGAGCGGGCCCCAAGTGCATTCGCCATGGGTCCTGTCCGGAGGGCAAGATGGGCTGTGGTATGTACGCACAGATGGTGAAGCTCTACGTCGGTGAGACTGATGGAAGGCAGGCGAATATAGAATGATGACGCTCAACGGGCTGCTCTCACGTCACACACACATCATCGCAGACGGAGCCTGGGGGACGGAGCTGGCCAGGTTGGGGCTGGGTGTCGGCGAGATTCCGGAAACCTGGAACACACTGCGGCCCGACGCCGTGGCGGGCATCGGGATGGAGTACGTGAAGGCGGGGGCGCAGATCATCCTGACAAATACCTTCGGCGGCAACCGCCTGAAACTCGCGAAGGCCGGCCTGGAAGATGCGGCCTCGAGCCTCACCCAATCGGGCGCGGCTCTGTCGAGGCTGGGGGCAGGCCATGAGGCGCTTGTGATGGGCTCAATCGGCCCAACGGGCGAGTTCATGCGACCGCTCGGGCTCGTCTCTGAGCAAGAGATGATCGCGTGCTTCGCCCAGCAGGTGACGGCACTCGTTGCAGGCGGGGTCGACGGCTTCGTGATTGAGACCATGTCCGATCTAGCGGAGGCCAGGGCCGCGCTCGAGGCCGTGCACGATAACTCCTCGCTCCCGGCGGTGGTATCAATGACCTTCGAGCCGGGGCCAAGGGGGGCTGCGACCATCATGGGCGTCAAGCCAGAGCAGGCGGCGGAGGAGCTCGCCGCCGCCGGGGCCCAGGTCATCGGTGCCAACTGCGGCTCGGGTCCGGAGAGCATGGTTGAGGTCATCGCTCAGATGGCACAGGTCAGCTCGCTACCGCTCTGGGCAAAACCCAATGCCGGTCTGCCTGAGCTTATCCAGGGGAAGACCGTGTTTCGCAAGACGCCCGAGGAGATGGCGGCAGACCTGCCCGCACTGCTCGACGCCGGGGCACGAATCGTGGGTGGCTGCTGCGGTACCACCCCCGCCCATATCAGGGCTATGGCCAGGGCGCTGCGCAATGGCGGGTGACAGGCATCTCGCTCCTCCCTGCCCTCCCCAGCAGTCCCGCACCGGCGCGAAAGGAGACCTATCAATGAAGATCATTGGCGAGTTGATTAACGGAACGCGAGCAAAGCCCAAGGAGGCCATCGCCCAGAGAAACGCCGACTACATCGCGGACCTGGCCCGGCGGCAGGATGAGGCCGGGGCCCACTTCATCGACGCCAATCCCGGCACCTCCGGCGAAGCCGAGATCACGGACATGCTGTGGCTCGCCGAGACCATTCAGGCGGTCACCGACAAGCCGCTGAGCTTTGACAGCCCCAGTGTGCGCGCCATCGAAGCCGCCCTGGACGCGTACACCGGTTCCGCGCTGCCGCTGATCAACTCCATCACGTACGAGAGGGAGAAGCTCGATGCCCTGATCGGACTCGTTGCCGAGACGGGAGCCAACGTGGTGGCACTCGCGATGGGGGACGACGGCATGCCCTCCGATAGCCTGCAGCGAGAGGAGACGGCCCTCCGGCTCATTGATACCCTGACCGCTCGAGGCATCGACCCGGAGCGCATCTATCTCGACCCGGTCATCGTCCCACTGGGAACCTGCCACGAGACCGGCACTCACGTGCTATCGGCGGTAAGGGCCATTCGGAGGCAGCGTCCGGAGTGTCACATCACCTGTGGCCTGAGCAATATCTCCTACGGCCTGCCGCATCGCAAGCTGGTCAACCGCGTGTTCTTGGTGCAGTGCATGGTTGCCGGTCTTGACTCGGCGATCATCGACCCCCTGGAGCCGGGCATCATGGCCGAGCTGGCCGCGGCCGAGGCGCTTCTGGGCAATGACGAGTGGTGCATGAACTACATCACACTGAGCCGGTCCGGCGCCCTGGACTGACATAGAGAACACGGAGTTCCACGGAGACCCGCCGACCACAGAGACGCAGAGACACGGAGAACGGAAGGAGAACGGAAGGAGAACGGCTGGGAACGGTGGGGGAAAGGTCCAAGCCAGGCGAGGGGGACGACGCCGAGCGCCACCCGCACTTCGCCGATAGCCCCAGCCCCTATCGCCGGCCACCGTGCCCGCGGTCTTCCAGGACCGCACGCCGTTGGTCGTCGCCGTGCGTCGTTGGCGATGCTTTCGCGCAACGTCCGGAATCACAGACCGATGGGTCCCCGTGCCCGCGGGCCTCCAGGCCCGCAGCCGTTGGCCGTACTCCACTGCTGGGAGCGCAGGCATCCTGCCCGCCGTTCGCCGTACTCCGCCGTTCTCTGTGTCTCTGAGTCTCTGAGTCTCTGTGGTGAGACGTGTCCCCACCGTTCCCCCTGCCCCCCTCACCAGTCCGCCAATGACCCGTCCTCGTGCCAGAGCCTCGGATTGTCCCACGCGCCGTCGTAGAGCTTGTCTCCGATGGCCTCCTCATCTACCTCGATTCCCAGGCCGGGGCCGGTGGGAACGTCGATGTAGCCATCCCTCAGCTCGAAGGGCTGCTTGAGGTAGCCCTCGCCCATGTTCACCTGCTCTTGGCACAGGAAGTTCGGGGTACAGGCATCCACCTGCAGACAGGCGGCGAGAGCGATCGGGCCCAATGGGCAATGGGGGGCTATCGCCGCGTAATAGGCCTCGGCCATGGCGGCGATCTTGCGCACCTCGAAGATCCCCCCGGCGTGGGACAGGTCCGGCTGCAGGATCACCGCCGCGCCCTTCTCCAGCACCTCGCGGAAGCCCCATCTGGTGAACAGCCGCTCGCCCGTGGCGATGGGGACGGTGGTGCTGCGGGCGACGGTCACGAGCGCGTCCACGTTGCCAGGCAGGACCGGCTCCTCGATGAACATGGGGTTGTAGGGCTCCAGGGCCTTGCACAGCTTCACCGCCATTGCCGGGCTCACGCGGCCGTGGAAGTCCACGCCGATGTCCACGCTCTCGCCCACGCCCCGGCGCAGGGCGGCCATCTTCTCGGCCGCCTCGGCGACGAAGCGCGGGCTATCGACGAATTCCACCGCCCCGAACATGCCGGTCTTGACCGCGGTGAAGCCCTTCTCCACACTGGCCTGGCCCGAGGCGATGTAGGCTTCGGTGCTGTCTCCGCCCACGTGGCCGTAGACGCGAATCTTGTCCCTGACGGCGCCGCCCAGAAGCTGGTAGACGGGCACCCCCAGCCACTTGCCGGTGATGTCCCACATCGCCTGCTCGACGCCCGACAGGGCGCTGGTGAGCACGGGGCCGCCGCGGTAGAAGCCCCCGCGGTAGAGCGCCTGCCAGTGGTGTTCGATGCGTCGCGGGTCCTGACCGATGAGGTACCGGCCCATCTCGTGCACCGCGGCGGCCGTCGTCTGCGACCAGCCCTCCACGATCGGCTCGCCCCAGCCCACGATCCCGGCGTCGGTGTGCATCTTCAGAAACACCCAGCGCGGCTTGACAAACAGCGTCTCCAGCCTGGTGATCTTCATGTCTAGTGGTCCCTCAGTACACAGAGCAGTCCGCCGTCCACCGTGAGGCCGGCGCCGTTGACAAAGGAAGCCTCCTCGGAGGCCAGAAAGCAGATCCCGGCGGCCACCTCAGCCGGTGAGCCGGTTCGTCCCAGCACCTGGACCGGGCTTTGGCGTGGCTCCCAGGTCTCCTGGTCGGGCGCGTCGCCGCGTCGGCTGTATAGCGAGATGTCGATGGTGCCCGGAAGCAGGCAGTTGAAGCGCACCCCCCGGGAGCCGAACTCCAGAGCCAGCGAGCGCGTCATCCCGCACAGCCCGGCCTTCGAGGCCGCATAGGCCGCCGAGCCCGGATAGGTGGCCTCGGCGTGAACCGAGGACACGTTCACCACGGCGCCGCCGCGCCCAAGCATGTGCGGCACCGCACACCGGCTCATCAGGTACGCGCTCTTTAGGTTCGTGTCCAATACGTGGTCCCAGAGGTCCTCATCCAGTTCCGGCAGGGCCTTGAAGCGGGTGATCCCGGCATTGTTGACAAGCACGTCGATGCCTCCGCAGTGTGCCACCGTCTCCTCCACGATCCGGCGGCAGTCCTCGGCGGACGAGACATCGGCCTGGACGAAGAAACCACTGCCACCGGCCTGCCGTATGCCCTCGGCGGTGGCCCGGCCCCCTTCGGCATTGTGCTTGGCCACGATACAGACGGCGGCGCCCTCCTCGGCCAGTCTCCTGGCGGTCGCTTTCCCGATCCCCGACGATGAGCCGGTCACGATGGCAACTTTGCCCTCAAATCTGCGCTGCACGAACGGGCTCCTGATATCCTTTGGCATATCGGTCCACACAGGACCGCGAAACGCGCACAGGATAGACCCCCCGGCGGACCGCGTCAACCGCCGGGGTCAAGGTCACAATACCCGAACTCAAGATCAGCCACTCCAGAAGTCGAATATCTGTTTGACAAACAGATTGCGCCATGCTATGATCCTTGACCGACGCTACCTGCCCACCAAGGGAGGCCTGTCAACCATGGGCGACAAGGGGCTGTCGGCACGCCGCAAGAGCATCCTGGATTTCATCGTCGACGTCATACGGGAGCGGGGCTACCCCCCCACGGTGCGCGAGATCGGCGACGCCGTGGGCCTCAAGTCCAGCTCCACCGTGCATTTCCACCTCAATGTGCTGCAGAAAATGGGCCTAATCGAGCGCGATGGCTCACTGACCCGGGCGATCCGGGCCCGCGATGTGGACGCCGAGACCCCGGCGCTGCCCGTCAAGGGAGTGCGCTACGCCCCGCTTCTGGGACGCGTCGCCGCCGGTGAGCCGATCTTCGCCGCCGAGAACATCGACGACACCCTCACCCTGCCGGCCGAGCTATTCCCAGACGGCGACCTGTTCATGCTGCAGGTCAAGGGCGAGAGCATGATCGAGGCGGGAATCCTGGACGGGGATCTGCTGGTGGTGCAAAGGCAGGCCACCGCCAGAGACGGCGAGATCGTCGTTGCTCTGCTGGAGGACGAGGCCACGGTGAAGCGTTTCTACCGGCGCCAGGGCGAGATCGAGCTGCGCCCCGAGAACTCGACGATGGAGCCCATAGTGGCCCGAGACGTGCAGATCCTAGGGCTGGTGCGCGGCGTGATCCGCACCGTGTAGGGCCACAGCAGGTGCACGGCGGCCTCTACGGCGATGGCCGGTCGTCCGTGAGTGGACGCCAGGGCTTTCCCCCCGGGAAGACCCCGGGCGAGACGGTTCTGCCCCCTCCTCCCGTCTCGTCGGTCCCGCCCTGCGGGACGAGTAAGAGCGGCTCGGAGAGACGCCGAGAGGGGGTCGGCCCGCAGGGCCGGGGGGTGAGGCGCCGTTGAAGTCGGCCGTTGTAGGGCGGCGACCTGTGCGCCGCCGCCGTTGGCCGTCTGCCACAGCCGCTGCTATTCTACCCGCCGGCCGCCGCCTGCAGGGCCCGCAGGCGCAGGGCCTCGGGCTCGGCACCATCGGCGTACGCCTGCAGAATCCGCTCCACCTCGGCGTCCATGCCGCGCTGGCCAAGCAGCGTGAGCAGGCAGTAATCCTCCCACCCCTCCCGCACCGCCTCGGACTGCCGGGTCGCGATCGGGCCGCGCGGCCCGGGATAGACCATCAGATAGTCTGGCCGGTCCTCGAGCCAATCGGCGTCCATGTCATTCCAAGGGTTGCCCCGCGGGGCATAGTATGAGTAAAAGCCCCAGCCGTTCCAGCCCCGCGAGAAAGCGTCCCAGGCCATGCGCCGGTAAGCCTGCACCTGCGGCGCCTGCTCGCTCTTGGCCGACTGAGTGCTCACGGCATAGGATGCCCGCACCGCCCGGGGGGAGTCAAACAACCCGTAGCTCCGCGGACGGTCGCGCAGCAGCAGGTACAGAGGCACCGAGATGTCCACATGCTCCCGGTACCACGGGCGCAGCGCCCTGTAGACCTCGGCGTCGCCCAGCACACCACTGCCCGACCAGAAGCACGGATTGCAGTACACCTGCACTCTGGGGTCCGCCTGCTTCATCATCTTCGCCAGCGCACCATAGAGCGCCGAGTTACCCGGCCCCGGCTCGTCCCAGATCTCACCGTACCAGTCGTCGTAGTCCAGCCCCAGCTCCGTGGCCCGTCTCACCAGCGAGGCCACGTGCTCCGAGATGGCCTGCTGGTCTTCTTCCCCCAGTTCCTCGGGCTCGATGCGCCCCGCGTAGCCGCCGTGGACGTACTTGTCGGGCACTCCATAGAGGTGGAACACCGCCCGGCCGCTGCGCCGGGCGATCTCGGCATCTGTCTCCGGCTCCGGAAAGCCGTTCCATACCGAGATGCCCAGAGACTGCTTGTAGGCAACCTCCCTACGCGCCCGGTCGGCGTAGACGAACGGGAACATCGACGTCGTGCCGCTCCAGGTGTTGAGCCACACAGGCGGGGCCGGCAAAGTCACGTCCAGCACGTGGACTCGCACGATCAGCGCCGGGCCACTGCCACAAGAAAGGCGGGCCAGATACCGCCCCGGCGGCGTACCATCGGACGTCACCGAAAGCCACAGAACCGCGGAGCCGGCCCGGGACAGCGTCACTCGGGGGAACGCGGAGATCCCCGCACCGTTGGTGAGGTACCGGCGCAGGAGGCTCTCGCCCGGCATGTTGTCGGCCGTCAGCAGTGGACCGAGGTTGACCCCGTAGTGCCGGGAGCCGATGGCGCCGGCCACGCACAGCCCGCCGCCCAGGGTGTCCTGCCCGGCCCCGCCCTCAGCGCGGAACTCGCTGAGTCTGAGGGCAACCTCGCGCGGCGCCTCGCACGAAGTGTTGGTCAGCGCCAGGGCCACGCACTCGGTCTCATTGCGCGCCATCGTGATCTGCACGCTGTCGGTGATGCTCGCGGCCTCCGGCAGGAGGGGCGTATCGGTGATGCTGCTCCACGTCGGCACCCGCCACCAGACCACCGGCTGCCGCGAGTGGGAGCCGATCTCTCGCTGCCAGTCCCAGAACCGGGCATCGGAGAAAGCGGTCTTCTCGATCCCCGGAATCCCGCTGAAGGCGATCTCAGTGGGCAAAGCCGGTGGTACCACCGGCCGGTAGTCCTCCGGGATATCGGCGTCGGCCGAGGCGTCGCCCCAGACGAGGATCTCGTCCACATACGAGATGCCCCCGCCGTCCACGGACACCCGCAGGTACCGGCCCTCCGCCCCCTTTGTCAGGACGCAGCGGTGAAAGGCCTCGTCCGGCGCCTGCTCCCGCGGGCCAGAGAACGCCGGCCTCCACGGCCCATCGGGGCCGTCGCCACAGGCCACCTCTATGCCGACCTGCCTGCTGCGCGAGCACACGTCCAGTTCCGTGAAGGCGCAGGGCCTCTGGAAGTCGAAGACCACAGTCAGCGGCCGGCCGTTGACCCCCACCGGGACCCACCAGTTCCCGGCAGGGCGCCCGTCCAGGAGCCGCCGGCCGTACCGCGAGGCGTCGTCCCGCCAGATGTCCGCCGGGTTCGTGGGCTCCGTCTCGTAGGAGTACGTTACGCCGGTGAGGACGCAGTCTCCAAAGTAGCCGTCATTGTCGCTCAGCAGCTTCCCGGGCGGCGCATCGGCCGCGTCGCGGCTGCCATCCCACCACAGCATGCCTGCCGGGCAATACCCACAGGCACTCATCAGGACAATGGACAGAAGCATGAACCGGAAAACGAACGCTCTTGTCATCACAGGCACCCCGGTACGCCGTTCTGCGCCGGCTGGATACACGACACTCAGGTGGCATATGTTCCGCGCCCGCAGGCCGGGGGCCTCCGCGGCCAAAGCGGCTTCCCCCCCATTGCAGGTGTTGTCTCGTGGCCTCGCGGCTCTCTCGACGCTCCTGGCGCTGGGCGCCGCCGCGGCCGCCCAGCCCCGACCGTGCCTGGTGGCCTACGAGGTGGCCGTCCCACTGCCCGGCCGCCCCGACAACAGCGACGTGCGGGCGCAGTTGCTCGCCGCGGATGGCTCGCTCCCGTGGGGGCCCGCGGGCATACCGGTAGCGGCCGGCGGCGATTACGAGCGGCGGCCCTGCGCGGTCTCCGACGGCGCAGGCGGAGCGGTGGTCGTCTTGGAGTACAAGCACGGCGACGGCCCGCGCCGCGGCCAGGTGGACCTCTGCGCCCAGCGCGTGAGCGCCGAGGGAAAGAGGCTCTGGAACCTCGGTCGGCCGCTGGCCCTGGCAAGCACCCGGTACCGCGAGCACAGCGCCGTGGCGATAGGTGACGGTGAGGGCGGAGTGGTCGTGGCGTACCTCGTGGACGTGCCCGCCCAAGACGGCCACGTCCATACGGGGGTCTGCGCCCAGCGCATTGACGGCCACGGCCGCCTGCGGTGGCAGGAGGGGCTCCGATCCGTGGTGCTGCAGGAAGGCGACTGCCGCTGCGCGGACCTGAGCATCGCCGCCTCCGGTGACGGCGGAGCGTACGTGGCCTACCGCCGGGTGGGCACCGTTGCGGGCGGACACACGGGCGGACAGATCGTGCTCCGGCGTCTGTCCGCCGCCGGCAACCGGGACTGGGAGGCCGTACACCCTCTGGGCCTGACGGTGAGCGGCGAGCTGGAGACGCCCCGCACCCCTGTGCTGGTTGCCGGCCCGAGCGGGAGCGTCTGGGTGGCGTTCCAGGCCGGTCCGGCCGCCGCCGGCGGCGTCTACGCCTGCAGAGTGAGCCAAGACGGCGTCATCGCCCGGGACGGCCTTCCCCTCCACCTGTCCGCCGGTCTCGTCGGACAGGTGGAGGCGGTGCGCGCCGTGCCCGACGGCGCCGGCGGCCTGCTGTGCGCCTTCGGCCTGCTCGCACCCGGTTCGCCGGCCAAGCTCCACTCCGCCCGCATCGCCGCTGATGGGCACCTCCCCTGGGCCGCCGTCACGCCTCTACTCCCCGGCGCGGGACAGAGCTACAGGGAGCTCTCGGCCCTCCAGGGGCCCCAGGGCTCCGTGACGCTGGCGCTTACCGCACCCGTGCACACCCGGCATGAGGCCGACCAGCACAGGGCCCTGGCCGCACAGAGGGTGGGGCCGGACGGGCGCCCATCGTGGGGATCGTCCCCGGTGGAGGTCACCACTCCCCGGGATGGCTCGGTGCTCACACCGGGCCTGGCCCCCGACGGAACAGGTGGCGTCTATGTGATCTATGTGCTGAAGACCAAGTACGGACGCCTCGCCGGCGATACGGGCATCTTCGGTCTCCGCCTCACGGCGGCGGGAAGGCGCGCCTGGTCCGCTCCGGCACCCGTGGCGACCGGCCACGGACGGGAGACGGCGCCGGCGGTGGTGTCGGGCTGAGACGGCACGCCGCGCAGACCCCCTCTCCAGACCGAGCACCACCACACCCTCCCGCCTGCCGCCGCCTGCGCGGGAAGCCGGGGAAGACTGAGCCGTCCGAGGCGTCCGGTCTTGCCGGGGCGGAAAGTACGTCGGCTGCAGGAACGCCCGGGGATGAGCGTTCCTGCAGCCGAGACGAGGGGACGGTCCGGCCGCTTGGCCGGCCCTCGGGTTTTTCGCTTCACGACGCACCGTGCAGCGCCTTGACCGGTGCGCTGTCTGTACTATTCGCCGCCCGCGACATCCTACCTTCCCGGCCACCGAAAAAACTGCGGACCGGCACGCGCCGGGGCCCTCAGCCAAACAGCTCCGCCAGAGCACCGGTTGCCTCCCGTACAACGATCTCCAGCGCCTCCGGTACGAGCTTGGCCCAATAGCGGGTGTTCACTTCATGCCCGCCGCGGGCCATGGCCCCGGCGGTGGGGATATACCCCACGTACTGGGTGGTGCAATGCGCGATGTGGGTGTAGCTCGCCGGCGAGGCCAGCTTGATCTGCAGGCCGCCCTCCACGAAAGGCTCGCCCGGGAGCCCCACGATGGCGCTGTCGCCGATGCGCAGAACCTGAACCTCGTACTCCAGCACCGGACTGCGCCGTCGCATCAACTCGACGCTGTAGATGCTGGCCGCCACCATCCACTCCGTCGGCACTCGAGTGTGCGCCTCATCGGCCCACACCGGAGCCGGCTGCCTGTCGAGGATGTCCGAGGCCCAGGCCAGCTCCTCCGCCGGAACCTCGCGCAACCGCAGCGCCACCCTCCTTACCAGCCGGTCTACCCGAGCCTCATCGGAGAAGCTCAACGTCTCCAGGGCCCTCTCTACATCGGCCGCCAGTGTCTCGCCCATCGCTCGGTGATCCTCCACATAGTCCGGGTCGAAGGGAGGCCAGGGGTTGATGTTCCCGCAGGCGCCGTTGATGGCGATAGGCACGCAGCCCTCTCCATGCCGGGCGCGCAGGGCGCTACATAGCGCGCCCGGCCAGTCGGGGGACACCACCGGGCGCGGGAATACATGCACGGGGTGGCAGGCGTAGCCCGCCACGATGCCCGCGAGCTCCAGCGACGGCCGCCGGAAGCACAGCACACCGACCTCCGGGTCGATGGGGCCCTCGATGTACGCGATCTCCGTGGGGCCCAGAGGGCCCGGCCACTTGCGCCCGGGCATGCTCACCAGCCCATTGCGCAGGACGGCGCGGCGGTTGAACGCCAGACGGCCCTCGACGCAGCGGCCGGCACCCACCGCCGCCGGCGCCAGGCCCTCGCAGGCCAGGCCGATTGCCTCGATCGCTCGCTCTGTCGCCCATTCCGTATAGCTCGTCTCCGCACCCGTGACCCACTCAAACTCGGGATCCTCCAGTGGAAAGTCCGGGTCCAGCATCACACGCCCCAGCGCCGGGGCCGAGTGGGTCTGAGTGGCATGTACCATGACCGCTTCCGGCGCCAGGCCGAAACGCTCCGCCGCGGCATCACGGATCCTTCGCGTGCACGGCTCGGCCAGCAATGTCACATCCAGCGCGAGCACGCACACCCTTCCCCCGGAGCACTCGACCACCATTGCCCGGGCGAACAGGGGCTCCCAGACCAGCCTCGCCGGCCGATGGGAATCGATGCTCCCGGCCAGATGCGTGCCGGCAGGGGGGGTGATATCCACCTGCGCGAAACCGGCCAGCAGGGAAGCGGCGCTTGCCATGGGAATACTCCAGGGTCCAGAGATGGGTCGGCCCGACAGTCTTCGCCGGCAGACCGGCCGCCGCCTGCCCGGAACGGCAACGGCAGGCACGATAGACAGGATAGCGGCAGATAACGGGGGACAGCAGCAACGACGACGGCGGACAGGATGGACAGGATGGACAGGATGGACAGGATGGACAGGATGGACAGGATAACGGTCCCGCCTGCGAGAGCACAGCACGCAGGACAGCGGCAACGACAGGATAGCGGAAGGCTCAGGACAGGCAGGATGACGGCGGTCACAGACGAACATGACAGCATCCGATGGCGGCAACAACAGGGCGGGCAGAAGCCGCTGAAGCCATCGCTCCCGCAAGACGGGACCGTTGCCCCTGGCTCGTGACTCGCCAACTCGCTGACTCTAGAACGGAGGCTCTGCCATCATACCTGCAAGCAGCCCTCTGCGTGTCATCTGCGCGGCACTGTTGACTCTCCTGCTTCCGCACGCTGCGGCACCCCAGGGCGAAGCGACTGCGTTCGACTTCGAGACCGGAGACCTCCAGGGCTGGGAAGTGGTCGAGGGGCAGTTCGGCCGCCTTGTGTGCGACCGCAAGGTCTTCCATCACACCGGGGAGCCGTACAACAAGCAGGGCGAGTTCCTCCTCTCGACTCTCGAGACCGTCGACTACCGCCCCAATGACGGCTTCACCGGGGTCGTCACCTCCCCCGCATTCACTCTCACCACGCCCCGGCTGTGCTTCCTCATCGGCGGCGGCGGTGGCGCCGGGGAGTACCTTGCGCTCTGTCTGGCCGGGGAGGAGGACGAAGTCCGCGCCGCCCGCGGCGACAATAGCCAGACCATGCGCCGCCACATGTGGGAGGTGTCGGAGTTTGTCGGCAGGCGGGTGTTCCTCCGCCTGGTTGACAAGGAGACCGGCGGCTGGGGCCACATCACCTGCGACGACTTCCGCCCCCCCACGGACGAGGAGGCCGCCACGCTCCCGGCCGACGCCTCACCCGCCCCGCCGTCGCCCTTCAATCTGGACTTGCGCCGCCATTGCGCGGACCGTCTGGCCTCGACACGGGCCGCCGTCGACGACCTCCGCGATACCTTCGGACCGCTCTACCCGCGGGCCGGCGAGCGGCTGCAAGAGCTGGCGAGGCTGACCGCGGAGCTCGAGCGCATCGGCTCGCCCGGCGAGAAGGCCCGCCTGCGTGCCCTGGCGGCGACAGTCGATGAGCTCTGTCACCAGGCCCTCCTGGACAACCCGCTCCTGCGCGCTCAGCCGATCCTGTATGTGTCCCGCAACCAGTACAAGCGCGATCACCACAATAGTGAGACCATGTTCCAGAACGGGGCGGTGCACGGGGGCTTCGAGGGCGGCGGCGCCCTGCGTCTACTGGACCTGAGCCGCGACGGGCGGGTACAAACCCTGCTGGATGCCCCCGAGGGCATGGTACGCGACCCCGAGGTGCACTTCGACGGCCGCCGGATCCTCGTCTCCTACCGCAGGGATAGGGCCGATGACTACCACATCTACGAGCTCGGCGCGGACGGGTCCGGCCCCAGGCAACTCACGGTCGGAAGCCAGGTCGCGGACATCGACCCGATGTACCTGCCCAACGGAGACATCATCTTCGCCTCCACCCGCGACCCCAAGGTCTGCGCCTGCAATGTGCACCGCCAGGCGAACCTGTTCCGCATGGACGCCGACGGCCGCCATCTGCGTCAGGTCAGCGGCAACACGCTCTTCGATGGCCACCCCTCGCTACTCCCCGACGGCAGAGTGCTGTACTCGCGTTGGGAGTACGTGGACAAGCACTTCGGGCCCGCTCAGGGCCTGTGGACCATGAACCCGGACGGCACCAACCACGCGGTCTACTACGGCAACAACGCCTGGTGGCCCGGCGCGATCCTCGACGGCCGTGCCGTGCCCGGCGGCGAGCTGGTCATCGCCACACTCGGCTCCTGCCACGCCCCACCCTTCGGGGAGATCGCGCTGATCGACAGACGAGTGGGCTTCGATGGGCAGGAGCCGATTGTGAGAAGCTGGCCCGCGGGGCCGGTGAGTCGCAATGGGTATGACCACGTCTGGGAACTGCCGCTCCGGTACGAAGACCCCTGTCCCTTGTCGGACAAGTATTTCCTGGCCTCACGAACCATCGGTGGCCCCGAGGACCACTATGGCCTCTACCTCCTGGACGTGTTTGGCAATGAGGTCCTGGTGCATCAAGACTCCGACCGCGGCTGTTTCGACCCGATGCCGCTGGCCCCGCGGAAGCGCCCGCCGACCATCCCCGACGGCGTGGCCTACGGCTCGCCGGAGGGCACCTTCTTCGTGCAGGATGTCTATAGCGGAACGGGGATGGAAGCCGTGCCCCGCGGGAGCGTGAAGTGGCTGCGGATGGTGGAATCCCCGCCCAAGCGGTTCATCTCCGGCGGAGACTTCGAGAACGGCGCCCGCCAGGCTCCGGCCATGAACTGGTCGGATGTGGTGAACAAACGCATCATCGGCAGAGTGCCGGTGGCAAAGGACGGCTCGGCACACTTCCGCGCCCCCGCGGACAGGTTCCTGTTCTTCCAGTTGCTGGACGAGGACGGCATGATGATCCAGAGCATGCGCAGCGGGACGATCCTGATGCCCGGCGAGACGCGAGGCTGCGTGGGCTGCCATGACGAGCGCAATACGGCGGCGCTCTCCTTCCGCAGGCCGCAGGCGGTGGCCGCCCCGCCCGCCACGCCGGAGCCCTGGTACGGGCCGCCCAGGGAGTTCTCCTACGCCGCCGAGGTACAGCCGGTCCTCGACCGCTACTGCGTCTCTTGCCACGACTACGGAAAGCCGGCGGGCGAGAGGCTCAACCTCTGCGGCGACAAGACCCTCCTGTTCTCCATCTCATACCTCGAATTGCGCCGCAAGTCCGGCACCAACTTCGTCCCCGACAAGCCGGGCGCCGACAAGCGCCTTATCAAGGTCGTCAACCACGGCCCCCCCGAGGTCCTGCCGGCCTTCTCCTGGGGGTCCCATAGAAGCAAGCTCGTGGACGTGATCCGCGGCGGCCACGCCCACCTGCGCCTCGATTCAGAAAGCCTCGATCGCCTCATCACCTGGATCGACCTCAATGCCGTGTACTACGGCTCCTTCGCCTGCGTAAGGCCCGACAACCTCGGGGGGCGCTGCCCCTTGTCTCCCGCCCAGATCGCCGGGCTCAAGGCGCTCACCGGCATGGAGGTGGACAGGGAGGTGCAGGCCTCGTACGTCAATCTCACTCGCCCCGAGCTGAGCTACTGCCTGCGGGCAAACCTCTCCACGACGGCCGGGGGCCTGGCGGAGCCGGAGACGGCGCGCTACGCCGACAAGAGCAATTCCCAGTATCAGGAGGCTTTGGCGATCATCCGGGCCGGAGCCGTAGAGCTTGCCGCACGGCCCCGCATGGACATGCCCGGAGCGGTGCCCCACGAATCGTGCCTCCGGGCGCGGGACGAGACCGCGGCGCGCCGGAACGCCGAGGAGCAGGCCCGGGCGGCGCTCAGAGCGGAGGCCGGAAGATGACCGCGCTCACCCCCAAGCAGCGCATGCTCAACGCCTATCGGGGCATTCAGAGCGACACCGTCCCCGTGGCCCCCGAGTTCTGGGTCTACTATCCGGCGAAGCTGCTCGGGCTGGATATCATCACCTTCGAGCGCGAGGTGCCGTTCCATCAGGCCCTGAAGACCACTTTCGAGACCTTTGAGTGTGAAGGCTGGGGCATCGTATCGGCACCCATCGCCAATCCTGACGTCGACGGCAGCGTCCGAGAAGAGTGGGTCAGCGAGAGTCGGCTGCGTACCCAATACACGCTTCACACCCCTCACGGCCATTTGACCTCGGTGACTCTGGCGGACAAAGAGGAGCCCGGCTGGGTCCTGGAGCGCCCGATCAAAGACCTCGTCAGGGACCTGCCGGCCTTCGAGTGTGCCAATCTGCCGGACCCGACGGGCCTGGACCCGGCGCCGATGATCGAAGCCTGGAAAGAGGTTGGAGAAAGCTACCTGCTCGAGGCCTATTTGGGGATGCCGTTCTTCGATTTCCTCGCCGGCAATCTGGAGGGCGGCTTCGAGGCGGGGATCTACGCTCTGGGCGAGTTCAAAGAGCTACTCGTGGGTCTGCGCGCCCGGTACATCGACCACCTGGTGGCCACGGCGGCCGCCATCTGCGAGAGAACGCCGCTGGAGAGCCTCTTCATCGGCTGCTCCTGGAGCTGCAATTCGCTGCTGGGGCCGCGGCTGTGGCGCGAGTGGGACAAGCCGGTGATCGCCGCGGTGGCCGAGGAAGTCCACCGCCACGGCAGGCTCCTGCACGTCCATCTGCACGGGGCCTGCATGGAGACGGTGCCCGATCTGCCGGAGCTCAATATCGACTGCGTCTGCCCCTTCGAGCGTCCCCCCGGAGGCGATGTGGACGGCCTGGAGGGCCTGCAGGAGGTGGCAAGACTGCTGGCGCGCAGGACGACGATGAACGGCAATGTCCACACGGTGGATACGCTGATTCGCGGCACAGAGGAGGATGTGCGCCGCGAGGTGGGGGAGGTCCGGCAGGCCTTCGCGGGCAACCCGCGGGTGATCGTGGGCACCGGCGATCAGGTGGGCCGCGAGACACCGGAGGAGAATCTGCACGCCATGATCGAGGAGGCGAGGAAAAGGTAGGCCTATTCCGTCGGTGGGGCGGGCCTTCCGCTCAGATTATGCATGAACGCATTGATGCCACATCCCGCCGCAGCAAAGCCTCTATCGCTCGCCATAATGCCGTTCTCCCCCCTCCTCCCGTCTCGCCGGTCGTATCGGCGAGTAAGGGAGAGGGGGGTTGGGGGGGGGAGGTGACGTGAGTCGGCGCCCGCCCAGAACCTGCATAATCTGAGCTTCCGGCCCGTCGCCGTCCGTCGTCAGGCAGGCCACCTCCTCGGCCGTCTGAACACAGCTACGAGAACCTCCGTGCCTGCGGGGCTCCAGGCCCGCACGCCGTTGGCCGTCGCCACCCGCCGTTGGTGGGGCGGGCTTTCCACTCACATTATGCATCAAAGTGTTGAAGGTACATCCCGCCACAGTCAGGCCTCTATCGGTCGCTATAATGCCGTTCTCCCCCCTCCTCCCGTCTCGCCGGCCGTATCGGCGAGTACAAGCGACTCGGAGAGACGCCGAGAGGCGGGGCTGGGGGGGTGAGGCGACGTGGGTCGGCGCCCGCCCGGAACCTGCATAATCTGAGTTTCCGGCCCGACGTCGCCCGTCGTGCCGTTCCGCCTTGCCCCTGCTAACCACCATCAAGGCCCGTGCCCCTGCCGCCTGCCCAACGACCCACCCGCACCCTACGGCGCCGCCACGCGGTAGACGTGCCGTTCGTAGGGGCCGAAACTGTCGGTCCACTTGCCCTCCGCCGCCTGAGCCGACCGGCCCTCGAACACTACTTCCAGCTCGCCCACGGCGCCATCCATCCTCAGCTCCACGTCCCGCGCCACATTCTGGGTGTTGACCGCCAGCACCCAGAGCCGGCCGTCCTTGCGGTAGCTTTGGCACATGAGGCCCGGGGCCTCGGTGGACACCGCAGGCGCCTCCTCCAGGCTGTAGATGGCCGGCGCAACCTCATCAACCTCCACGCACATGGCCCGCATTTCGTCCAGGCAGGCCTTGGTTCGCGGCACCTGGGCGAAGTAGTAGATCCCGCGGGCACCGGCGATCAGCGAGCCGTAGACCATGCAGGAGAGCTCCCGCGGCGTGGGCTCGCGGTCCATCCAGTACGCGTACCCCGTGCCCTGCAGCCACATCCAGACGGGCTTGCGCTCCTTCTCGGCCGCCGCCTTCATCCGCGCCACCGCCGAGATCGCTCCCATCGGGGTGCTGTGGGGGATGGGGTACACGTCGGTGGAGTAGATGTCCCCGATTTGATCCTCGAGCTTGTCGCCCAGATAGTTGATGAACGCCGGGTGCCTGGGGTCCAGCTCGTGGGCGATCTGCAGCCTGGCATCGGCCTCGGCGAAAGCGTCGCCGCTGGGCTCATCCATCACGTACCAGCACAGCAGGGCCGGGTGGTCCTTGAGGGCCGTGATGTGCTCGGCGAACCGCTCCCTTGTCATGCGGCCATCCAGCCAGGGGATGAGCCGCAGGCCGGCCTCGGCGCAGCGGTCGAAGATCGCCGTGAGCTCCTCGGTGGTCACCGTCTCGCGGATCTGGATGCAGATGTCCCTGAAACCGATCTGCGCCACATAGTCCAGGATCGCCGGGTCACCGACGAACTCCAGGCCGAAGGAGTGCTGGACGTACGGCACGCCATTGAGCAGGAAGCGGCCGTCGCCGTCGATGCGGACGGAGGCCCGGGGGACACGGCCGCTGATGCGGCGGCCCGCGGCCACCGCCTCGGTCCGCCGCGGCGGCGACCAGTCCACAGCCGCTTCCCGCGTGTGAAGACCCGCGTCATCAAACGAAGGATGAAACTCACCGGCGGCCTCCGGACCGCTCTGGAGCTGCACCGCGTCGATCCACAGCTTCCCCGCAGCCTGCGGGATGACGCTCACAAGGCAGTGCTCCTTGCGCGGCACGTTGGGAACCACAAGCTGCGTCCACTCGCGCCCCACTTCCATTGAGCCGCTGCTGCCGCCGCAGTCCAGCGTCACCGGCAGAGCATCCTGGTCGCTGCGCAGCCAGGCGGACAGCACATTGCTCTCCGAAGTCTTCGGTGGGGTCAGCCAGACAGATACGGCCCGCAGCAGCGGCAGATCGGCGGTATTGTGGATACACAGGCTGTTTGTGCCCTCCTTGGCGACGGTGGCATCGACGAACCAGTGCCTCCGCCACAGGTCCATGTCCGTGGCCCAGGGCTGGTTCCCCACTCCCCAGTGCCCGCTGCCCCAGGCGTAGGGCATGCCGCCGCCGGTGATCTCGAAGCTCCCGTTCCTGAGATAGTTCTCCTGCGGGTCGGCGGCCACCGTGCGGAAGTTGCGGAGGTAGAAGGTCGTCTTCCCCGGCGCATCGGCCCACACGGAGAAGCGGAATGTCGTCACCCTGTCCCAGCCGTCCGGCTCGCCCTCGGTGCCGAGACTCCCCAGCCGCAGGGTCTGCTCTCGCCACGAACCGGCGGGAATGCCGTGGCACCAGCCGACGTACCAGCCATTGGGGGTGCCGAAGTACACCCCGATCTGACGGTCCAGGCCGCCGGTGGTCGAGGAGCACTCGAAGCTCAGATGGCGGACTGCCGACAGATCCAGCGTGCCCGTCCAGTCCCAGCAGGCGCGATCCATGGGCGCCTCGAAGACCGCATCCAGAGCCAGGCACACGCTGCCGTCGTCAAGCGTCTCCACGCGCGGAGGCAGGCTACCGAACTGCGGCGTCCACCTCGCCACCGCCGCCGCGGTGTCGGGGGTGCTGAGGATGTCCGGCGTCTGGCAGGCGCCGATGGTGCTGAAGAGGAATAGCAGAGCCGAGACGGACGACAGGTCACGCATGTTGCCCTCCTGTTGGCATATGGCAATGCATACGTGTTCCCCCCGGGGGCGCCGTGCCCCTCCTCGGGAACGCGCGAACACGGTCGCAGGTGATCGAATGACGCGCAGCGCGGTCTTGAGCATCGACCTGGGCACAACGGGCTGTAGGGCCGGCGTCTTCTCCGCCGAAGGTGAGCGGCTGGGCTACTGCCACGTGGAGTATGGCTTGAGCCATCCAGAGCCCGGAGCGGCGGAGCAGGACCCGGAGGATTGGTGGGCCGCCACCCGCGCCTGTCTCCGGGCCGTGGCGGGCAAGCTCGCCCGGCCGGCGGAGATCAAAGCCATCGGCATCAGCGCCCAGGGGCACTCGTGGGTCCCCGTCGATGCGCGCCTGCTCCCGCTGCGCCCTGCCCTCACCTGGCTCGACACCCGGGCCACCCCCTTCGCCCGGGAGCTCCTCGAGGCCAGGGGTGCCGGCTTCTGGTGCGCCGTGGCGGGCAAGGCCCCCGGTCCGTGGCATACCCTGCCGCAGCTACTGTGGCTGCGGCAAAGCGAGCCGAAGACGGCCGCCGCCGCCGCGCACTTCCTCTACGCCCACGACTTCCTTCTCGCCCGCCTCACCGGGCGACGGCTGACCGACTACACCACTGCGGCGGCCTCGCTCCTGCTCGATGTGGCCCGCTTCCGGTGGAGCGATAGCCTGCTTGCGGAGTACGGCGTGAGCCTCTCGGCCCTCTCTCCGGTCGTTCCCGCGGGTTCCGTGGCCGGCCGGCTCTCCCGCGACATCGCCGCGCAGTTGGGATTGGCGCCGGGCGCGATCGTGGCCGTGGGGGCGCAGGATCAGAAATGCGCGGCGCTCGGGGCGGGTCTGCGGCCGGGCATGGCCACGGTCTCGCTGGGCACCTCCACCGCGATCAGCGCCATGGCTCAGGCCCCCTGTGCCGCCCCGGGCTCGGCGATCCCGTGCTTCCCGTACCTGGCTCAGCGAACGTGGGTGCTCGAGGCGCCGCTGACCACGACGGGCGCCGCCCTGAAATGGCTGCGCGACCTGGCCCGCGGCCTTGGCGCCCCCGACCCCTCCTACGCCGATCTCACCGCCCTGGCCGCCCGCTCCGAGCCCGGCAGCCGCGGCGTGCGGTTCCTCCCCTTCCTCGCCGGCGCCGGCGCGCCCCACTGGCTCGGCGAGGCTCGGGGCGCCCTTGCCGGACTGGAGCTGGCGACGGAAGCCGGTGACATCGCCCGGGCACTGCTGGAGGGTGTCGCCTTCGAGATCCGCGGCAATCTCGAGGTCATGCGGCCTCAGGGGGTGGAGGTCCACCGCCTGCGGCTGTTCGGCGGGGGTGCCAGGTCCGCGCTCTGGGCGCGGATCATCGCCGATGTGACGGGACTGGAGGTGGAGACATCTGAAGACGTGGAGACCGCCGGCGCCGGGGCGGCGGCGCTGGCACTGAGCGCCGCCGGGATATGCGACATTCCTACGGCCCAGCGGACTCTGGACCGCCCGGGACAAACCCTGGAGCCCCATCCGGAGCCACGGTACGAGGAGGCCTACCTCGGCTACTGCCGACAGCGCGACCTGTGGCTGAGGTAGGCGAAAACCAGACAACAGAAACCGCAGCCGTTTCTCCCGCCGTCCCCGCCGTAGCCGTCCCCGCTCCCGCCCTGCGGGACCGTCCCCGCCGTAGCCGTCCCTGCAGTTCCTGTCACCTGCCGTTCGCCCCTACCCCTTGCCCCGGACCTCCACCATACGCTTGAGGTCCACCAGTTGCGAGAGCTCGATCCCGGCCGCGTGCATCAGGTGCCTGGTGTAGTGCAGGTTGCCCACGGCGCCACAGGAGTGGGCGTCGCTCCCCGCCACGAACTTCACGCCCGCTGCCGAGAACAGCTTCAGGATCGTGGCGAAGTCCCTGGTGAACTGCGCCACCGTCATCCCCGGGTACCACCAGTAGGCCTGGTTCATCAACTCGAAGGCGACGTTGCTCTCCACCATCCCGCGGGCCACGCGTTTGAGCCCGTCGCGGGAGAGGTCTCTGGGCCGCAGGACGGCATCGAAGCGGCCGAGGCTGAAGGGGTGGGCGATGGCATCGACCACGGGGTTTGCCACCGCGTTGCGGACGGCCGCAAGCACGTTCTCGTGCAGGCGGTCCGGATCCGCGGGCGGGTCGAGGGCTACCCCCCGCGTCTGCCAACCGAAGTCGGCCAGCACCCAGTCCACCTGCGCGGCCTCCTCCTGGCTGACGGACACAGTCCCCTCGGTGTCGAGGATCACGGCCTCCAGCCCCATGATGACCTTGATCGGGCTTTCGGCGTCGGCCATGCGGACGGCCTCGATGCGCCGGGGAAGAGTGGCACGGTGCTCATCGCCGTTGAAGTGATCGGTGATCGCGACACACTCGATGCCGGCGGCCTCGGCGGCGCGCACGTTCTCCTCGACGCTATTGCGGCCGTCGGAGAAGGTGGTGTGGGTATGGCCGTCATGCGGCAGGTTCTCCAAGCTGCAGCCCCCCTTGCTCGGATGCAAAAGCACGGTGCCTCAGGCGCTGACGATCCTGCGCAGGGCTTCATAGCTCCGGCGGGCATAGCCCTCCGGGTCAGCGGCAATATTGAACAGGTCCACGGTGTAGAAGCCCGCGAAGCCTGAGCGCTGCAGGGCCTGATGGATGGCGACCAGGTCCAGGTCACCCTCTCCGGGGACCAGATGCCGGTGCTCCTCGGCGGGCATGCCCTCGATGTGAGTGTGCACAATGGCCGGGCCCAGGTCCGCGATGGTAGCAACCACGTCCGGGTCCGTGAGGAAGGCGTGGCCGACGTCGAGGTTCACCGCCAGTGCCGGGTCGTCCACCTCCTGCAACAGGCGCTGCATGTCCGCCGAGGAGTGCAGGAAATGGCCGGGCTCGGGCTCGAGGGCGACGTAGATGCCCAGATCCCCGGCCATGGGCAGCATGCGGCCAAGCTCGCGGCGCAGCCCGTCCCACTGCTCCGGCTCCTTGCCCGGCACCCGGGCGGAAGCATTCAGGATCAGCACATCGGTCCCGAGCCACCCGGCGATCTTGATGGACTTGATCTGGTTGGCGAGCCGCTGCTCCGCCGGCTCACCGTCGCCGTGATAGCTGACGGAGGCGATCTGCAGGCCGTGGTGTGCCGCCGTATCGGCAATCTGTCGGGCGGTGGCGTGGTCCATGTGCTCCGGACGCATCTCGGGGTGCTCCAGACACATCTCCACACCATCGTAGCCCGCGGCGGCGATGGAGGCCAGGGCCTGATCCAGGGTCTGATTGCGGTAGCCGGCGGTGCGGAAGCCCAGTCGAGGCATGGCGAGGGTCCTCCTTGTAGGGCCCCGGCGGTGCGGGGCGTCGGGGCCTGCCTGCTGCGCGTGCGCCTGCGGTCACCGCCCCGCGCGTCGCGGGCTCGCAGGTTCCCGCGGCCCGTCACTCACCGCTGCCGCCGTGCCAGCCGTGCTCGCCGCGCAGCGGGACGAACACACAGCCGATGCTGTGCTCCACCTGCAGCTCATCGCCGTTGCGGGTGGCGACGATGCAGGTCTGAACCCGCAGGTCGCCCACCGGAGCCACTAGCCTGCCTCCCTCAACCAGTTGCTCCACCAGTGGTTCCGGGACAGCGGGGGCGGCGGCGGCGATGATGATTCGCTGGTACGGCCCGGACGGCGGGTAGCCCAGTGTGCCGTCCTGCTCGATCACATGCACATTCCCATAGCCCAGGCGACGGATGGTGAGGTCGGCACGCCGTGCCAGCTCCGGGACGATCTCGATGGAGTACACCTCGGCGGCCAACTGCCCCAGAACCGCGGCCTGGTAACCCGAGCCGCCTCCGACCTCCAGAACTCTGTCCTCGGGCCGCACCTCCAGAAGCTGGCACATCAGGCCCACCATGTACGGCTGCGAGATGGTCTGCCCGTAGCCGATGGGCATGGCCCGGTCGTCGTAGGCGAAGCTCTCGTCACCGGGGGCAACGAACTCGTGACGGGGGACCGAGCCCATCGCCGCCAGGACGCGCGGATCGGTGATCCCGCGGCCCCTCAACTGGCCCTGAACCATGGCTTCTCGTCGATTGCGATGGTGGGGTGTTTCCAGAACGCACCACCCACGGCGCATAGCTGTGGCGACTCGTCGGTCAAGCCTCGAGCACGGCCGCCGATAGTGGGGGCAGACCGCTTTGCCGCGAGATACGAAGGCGAGCTACATATATGTGAAGGTGTGCCGGGCCGACGCGGCGAAAACTGACCGACGCACAGCACTGAGTTGCCGGAGGAAGGCCGTTACCCAACCACAGGGAGGTGAGATGGTTGCGGCGCATCATCCTGCCCGACGCCCCGCCGGCGGAGGCCCGAGGAGCGGCGGGCGAATCTGACGTTGCCGCCGCGCTGGTACGCGCCGCATTCATCATCGCCTACGCCGCCATGGCCTACGTCGGTGGCGGTACCCCGCTGTCCGAACGCGTGGTCCAGACCGTGCTGCTGGCCGCCGCCATCTTCGATGTGGCCATCCTCGGCTCTCACCTGCGCAGGGTCCCCGTGCCGCTCCTCCGTCCCCTCGCCCTGGCCGTTGACCTGGCCCTCGTGACCTCGGCCGTGTGGTCCTGGGACATGTGGTCCCCGAGCCATAGCGCCGCCGGCGCCTGGCCCGTCGTGTACTACCTCATCATCACGATGGCCGCCATCTGGTACAGCCGGCTGGGGGCCATCATCGTGGCCGTGCTCTCCAGTCTCCTGTACGACTGGGCGACGCATGGGGTCATCAGTCACACCATCGCCACCGAGGGGCATGGCCCCGCCTTCCTGCTCATCGGCGTGACGGCCTCGTATATCGTCATGGCCCGAGACAGAGAGCGCGAGCGGGCCACACAGTTCGAGCACGACATGAGCCTGGCCAGGCATCTGCAAAAGGGCATGTTCCCTGCCACGATTCCCGAGATCATCGGCCTCGATATCTCGGTTTGCTTCCATCCGGCGCGCTCGGTAGGCGGCGATCTTTACGAGCTCATGGCTTTCGGGCGCCGGCGCTTGCTCCTTGCGGTCGGCGACCTGGCGGGAAAGAGCGTCTACGGCCTATTCCACCTGTCCCTACTGCATTTCTGCCTCCACCGAGCCGCCCATCAGGCCCTTGAGCCCGGCGAGCTGGTGGAGGTCATCAACCACGACGTCTACGATCATCTGCAGCCCGATAGCTTCGCGGCCCTCTTCGTCGCCGACATCAACACCGCCCTGGGAACCCTGAACTTCGCCAATTGCGGCCATTCTCCTCCTATCCTCGTCAAGGCCGGCGCCGAGCGCCGGGCCATCGAGCTCATGTCGGGCGGAGTCGTCATCGGTGTCATCCGCCAACCCGGGTACAGGCAGGAGCAGGTCGCCTTCGACGTCGGCGATGTGCTGGTGTGTGCCACCGACGGCGTGTTGGAGGCGCGCGATCGCAAGGGCGAAGAGTTCGGCACCGAGCGGCTGCTGCGGATCGTGCGCGAGGCAGAGGATGCCGGTGCGGCCGCCCTGGCCGACCGTATCATGGAGGCCGCGGAACGTTTCGGGGCCGGTCGCGACGGCGATGACCGGACGGTGGTGGTGATCCGGCGCGTCGCCGAGCAGGCCTCGCCTCAGGACTGATGCCACGAGCGGCGGCGCGATCTGCCTGCAGCGCGCCGCCGTGTCTCTGCCTTCGCGACGGCATCTGCCGGGCCGTCTCCCTCTGCCCACCGGGGCAGCCTTTGGCCGTTAGCCGTTGTAGGGCGGCGACCTGTGCGCCGCCGCCGTTGGCCGTGGGCCGTGGGCCGTCCCACCTCTCCCAGTCCCAACCGGTCCGCAGGATCGGCGGGGTCCGGGAGAGTCGGGCGCCCCTGCGGGGCGCTTGCGGGTGAGGGACCGCCCTGAGGCGAACCGGCGCTCGCCTCGTCACTCGCCCGCTTACTGCGGCCCATGCCGGTCCCACACCGGGAGGCACCATGGCCTGCGAGGCGGTGGCTCACGCCACGGCGGCCCCTCACCCACGGCCGTTTCGCGCCACGCGCCCCGAACCACGCGCCACGCCCGTTCGCGCCGTTGCCAGCTATAGGTCTGGAGGCGGCCAGATCAGCCGGGCGTCCGTCTGCACCGGCGAGCCGTCCAGCAGCACCCGGCGACCCTCGATCCGCAGCCGCCCCGCGGCGAACCACTGCACAGCCTGCGGGTAGATGACGTGCTCCACCCGCAGAATCCGAGCCCCCAGGCTCTCGGCGGTGTCGCCGTCCAGTACCGGCACCGTGCCCTGGATGATGATCGGACCGGTATCGAACTGCTCGTCGGCGAAGTGCACCGTCGCCCCCGCCAGCTTGACGCCGTAGTCGTTGGCATCGCGCTGGCCGTGGGTGCCGGCAAACGACGGCAAAAGCGCCGGATGGATGTTCATCACCGCTCCGGGAAACGTCCGCAGCAGCTTGGGGGAGACGATGCGCATGTACCCGGCGAGTACCACCAGGTCCACCGCGTGCTCGTGTAGGCAGGCGATGATCTCGCAGTTCGCCGCCTCCCACTGTGCCGTCCCCGTCTTCGGAACCTCCACGTGGACCCCGGCGATCCCGTGCTTCTCCGCCCGTTCCAGCGCGCCGGCGGCCTCGTTGTCGCTGATGACGACGACAACCTCCGCCTCGAGACGCCCCGCCCGCGACGCCTCAACGATCGCCTGCACATTGCTCCCGCCCCCGGAAGCCAGGGCGCCGACGCGAATCGCCTTACTCATCGAGTGCCTCCCAGTGTGGTTTGCCTCATCTTCCCGCTTCCGCCGGGGAATCCTGCACCGAAGGCGACGAGCCACAGTACGGCCGTGCTCGTGCCTCGGCGCTGCAGGCGCGCCGCCGGCCCCCGTGGCTCCGCGCGGCGGCGGGTCGACTGCCCACCGCTTGTACCCGTGAAGCCGCGCCTGCAGGAACACCGCGGCGTTCCGCCGAACATGCGACAAACTCACCCGCCGATAGCCCGACCCACGAGAGGAATGCACGCACATGGCAAACCGGCGTTCCGCACTGCTGCTGACCGGTCTGACGCTGGCCGTATGGGCTCTGGCGCCGTCCGCGTCCTGTCAGGAGGCTCCCGGGCCTCCGCTGCCCACGGCGAGCAGCCTGTGGGAGGACATCACGACCTTCGAGACCTTCCATCAGATACGGCTCACCGCCGAGCAGGCCCTGGACTGGGCCGCCCGCCTCGAGCCCCTGCAGGCCGCCCTCAAGACCCTCCGGGGCCACGATGATACGCCCGCCGTGATCGCGGTGCTCATGCAGATCCGGCAGGCGGCGCTGGAAGGCCTGCCCGTAACCACCGAGATGTGGGAACAGCTCTCCGCCGCCCAGGCCGCAGCGGGGCAGGACGTCGAGTGGGAACAAGTGGAGAGACAGGCCAACGAGGTGGCGGACGCCATGGCCCGGGGGCTTGCGGAGCAGCAGAGGGTGGACCTGGCCAGGTCTGAGCCCCTGCAGCGGGCCCTGAACACTGTCGTGGAGGCCCGGGAGGTCCTGGGGGCACCGCAGGACCTCTGGACGGCGTGGGTCGAGCGCATCACCCAGGACATCATCCTCGACACCCCCGATCTCCCGGTGGGCGCCGAAGACGCGTTGCTCGAGTTCTTCGCCCGCCTCCGCGCCATGTCCGGCGACGAGTTGGACGCCGGGCAGGAGCAAATGGTGGGCGAGCTGGTGGACATCATCGCCCCACTGGGCTCACCCGAGGAGCTCCTCGCCCGGACTCGGACCTATCTGAGCGAGCAGGTCATGTACAACATTGGCTTCCTGGCCTGCCTGAAAGACTACGCCGCGGCCACCGCTGCAGACCGGTAGACCCACCTGCTCGTGCCATCGGCCCCGCCGGGAAGCTACTTCCTGCAGGCGCGGACGCCGTGGGCCAGGGCCTCGCAGACCCAGTCCACCTGCTCCTGGCTCATGCTCGGGGCGATGGGGAGATTGAGCTGCTCCTCAAACCAGACGCGCTCGCACACGGGACACTCACCGTACCGGTGCCCGAACGGCTGCAGGCCCGCGTGCAGATGCAGCGGGAAGAAGCGCAGCACGATCTGGATCCCGGCCCGCTCCTGCAGGTATCGGGCCAGCTCATCGCGGTCCACGCCCGCTTCGCGGCGGACGAAGCAGGTGTACAGATGCCGGGCACTGCGGTCCTCATCGTGCACGCACAGGGGCCTCAGAGCATCCGTTTGCCCCAGGGCGCTATCGTACTGCCCGGCGATCTGCGCCCTGCGGGCATTGACCTGCTGCAGCTTGCTCAACTGCACGCGCCCCACCGCCGCCTGCACCTCGCCCATGCCGAAGTTCGTCCCCGTCTCCTCGATGGCCGCCCAGCCGCTGTCCCAGCTCCCGGCCGACTGGTCGTTGAGGTCGAAGTCGGGCTTGCGGTACGGGCCGAAGCCCCCCTGGCGCGGCGCTTCCTGCCCCACGATCCCCATCGCCCGCAGCCGCGAGGCCTCCTGGGCCCACTTGTCATTGCCCGTGGTGAGCATCCCGCCCATCCCCAGGGTCGTCATGTTCTTGAGCGAATGGAACGAGAAGCAGCACAGGTCGCCGCTGCCGATGGGCTCGCCGCGGTGCGCCGCACCCGGAGCGTGCGCGCAGTCCTCCACCACGGGGAGACCGTGTGCGGTGGCAACGCCGCGAATCGCGGATAGGTCCGCCGGATTCCCGCCGTGGTGCACCAGGTAGATCGCCCGGGTGCGCGGGGTGATGTGGCGCTCAATCGTGGCGGGATCGAGGTTCAACGTCTCCGGGTCGATGTCGGCGAAGCGAATCCTCACCCCGCGGGCCACCAGCGCGACCACCGTGGCCCAGAAGGTCTGGGGGGTGCAGATCACCTCATCGCCGGCCTTGAGACGGAGGATCTGGGCGCACAGGTGCAAAGCCGCCGTGCCCGAGGACAAGGCCAGCGCGTGCCGCGCGCCGCAGGCGGCGGCGAACTCGGCCTCGAAGGCCGGCCGTTCCGGACCGCGGGCCAGACTCTCCCCGGAGCACAGCACCCGGGAGATCGCGGACAGCTCTGCCTCGCCGTAGAGGCTCCCCACACCGGCTTCCGGCACCCTCATCGGCGCTCGCCTTCATGGGAGGACAACTCGCCCCTCACCCTCGCGACCAGCGCGGTCACCGTCTCCTCGAACCGCCGCCGTCCGAAGCCCGCCTCCGCCTCGACGCAGTCGGCCGTGATGGCGTGCAGGGCCTCGGGACTCTCCAATTGCGCCATGTCCACCAGCTCGGGGCGCAGATGCAGCATGACCGAGGTCTCGATCTTGCCCGCGTGTTCCAGGTGTTTGTCCGTCGGGTGGAGGTTGAACGGGTCCAGCACCACCACATGCGTATCCGTCCGCTGCTCATTGTGCAGGTCCGCCACGTGACGCAGCACCGCCCCCTGCACATCCGGATGGTGGCCGGTGAGCAGCACGATCAGCCGATAGCCCTGCTCCGAGAGGCAGTTGAGCACATCCGCGACCAGGCGGGCCAACGTCTCCTCCTGAATGAGCAGCGAGCCCGCGAACCCCTCGTGCCCCCGGGTGCCCCAGTAGGTGACGGGCAGCACCACCCCGCCCGTCTGCTGAGCCGCCGCCTCACACAGCGCCTGAGCGTGCAGGCCGTCGAAGCCCGTGGGCAGATGCCACCCGTGGTACTCCAAAGAGCCCACCGGCACGTACGCCAGCGACGCGCGCAGGCGCGCCTCGGCCAGCTCGGTCACCCGCATCTCCTCGTATCTCACCTTCGACATCGCGCCCTCTCCCCACGATCAGCAGTGATGCTCCACAAACCAGCGCACCTCGGCCACCAGCCCCTCCTCCAGCGCTGTCTTCGGCTCGTAGCCAAGCAGGGCACGGGCCTTGGCTATCTCGGCGCAGGTGCGCTCCTGATCCCCGGCCCGACCCGGCTCCGGGCGCAGACGAGCCCGCCTCCCCAGCAGCTCCTGTACGATCTCGATGCCTCGCGCCGTGCTCTCCTCGCGGTCGGACCCCAGGTTCACAATCTGCCCCCGGCACGCCTCGAGGTTCTCCGGCACCGCCGCCAGCCCCGCCACCGCGTCGCCCACATACGTGAAGGCCCGGCGGTGCTCCAAACTCCCCTCATACAGCGGGAACTCGGTGTCATCCAGGATACTGCGGATGAGCTTCGGGAACAGCTTCTCCGGGCGCTCGCGCTCGCCGTACACCGAAAACAGCCGCACCGAGCACACCCAAAGCCTCCCCGACCGGCAGCTCGCCAGTGCCAACTGCTCGGCGGCGAGCTTGGTGACCCCGTAGGGCGAGATGGGCTCCGGCACGGCGTCCTCGGCATTGGTGGCACGGGCCCCGTACACCGAGGAGGTGGAGACATTCACCAGATACGCGCCGCCCCCGCCCCCCTCCAGCGCCTCGAGCAGCCGATGCGTGGCCGTGATGTTCTGGCGCACGTAGGCCTGCAACGGCACACGCGCGGAGATCCCGGGCTGAGCCGCCAGGTGGTAGACCACCTGGGCGTCCCCGACCGCGGCGCTCAGGTCATCCTCGGCCAGGTCCAGCTCCAGGATCGGCACGCCCCGGGCCGCCAGCGCGGCGGCGTTGGCGCGCTTGAGCGCCGGGCAGTAGTAATCCGAGAAGCAGTCCAGCCCGGTCACCCTGTGCCCAAGCGAAGCGAGTGCCTCGCCCAGATGGGACCCGATGAAACCCGCCGCACCGGTGATGAGTACATTCATGTCCGATTCCCCGGCAGCCCCCCGCCTCCCGGCGCGCGGTGTCCCTCTGGCAGATACTCTCCCCGCCGCTGTGGGCCCATCACCGTTCCATTGTCAGCTTCCAGACGTCGTTCATCAGCGGCCACATGTTCCCGGCCGCAAGGTACAGGCTCTTGCCGTACACGTAGATCGTGGGCTCATGCCGGGCCGACCACATCTGCCCCGAGATGAAAGGCTCCCAGTTCACCCCATCCTCCGTGGTCCAGCACTCGGAGAAGTTCCTGCTCTCCCGGTTCGAGAACCCCCCGAAGATCCACAGCCTGCCCGCGTACTCGCGGGCCACGAACCACTGGCGCTGGGCCCAGGGGGCGTGCTCCAGGACGCACCGCCAGCTCTTGCCGTCCTCCGAGCACCACACGTCATTGTGGGTGGTGTACTGCTTGTAGTGCTTCTCCGGCGGGTCGCTCTCCCGGTTCACCGCCCCTCCGCAGAGCCACAGCTTCCCGTCGTAGACGGCCACCGCCGAGCCGTAGCGGTTGCCGAAGGGGGCCTTATCAAGCACGCAGGTCCAGTCCACTCCGTCCGTGCTACACCACACATCCTCCCCCGAGCCCAGTTGCCAGAGCTTGTCCTCGAAGACCACCAGCTCCCCATAGCCGCGGGAGCCGAAGGACGTCTCCTCAAGTACCCGCGTCCAGTTCACCCCGTCCTCGGTGTTCCAGACGCTCGCCTTTACGGCCCATAGCTTGTCGTGGAAGACGGCCATCTCGCTGTAGCCATCATAGGGCGTCTCCTCCAGGACCAGGGTCCAGTTCACGCCGTCCTCGGAGCTCCACAGGTCCCGGGCCAGGTCCCCGCCAGTGGTATACGCGTTCGACAGCCACATCCTGCCGAGGAACACGGCGTCCTCGGCGGTATCCCGGCGGCTGAAGGCGGCCTCCTCCACCAGACACTGCCAGCCGGGCTCCTGCGCGGAGCCAACAGACGTACTCATGAGGATCACCAGGGAAAACGAGATCAACCCGCGGGGGGTGCTGTCCAACATCATCATCTCACATTGTGCGCACAGGCCGAGCGCCGCTGAGAAGCCGCCGTCCGGCACGCACGCATACTGACCGACGGTGAAGCCGTCACTTCTTCCCCGGCAGGGGGTATTCCTCTTCGGCGGTGGCGGGTCGATGGGTGGGAGGCGAAAAGGGGGAGGTAGGGCGCTGCAGGTGGGCGCCCTCGACCGGACTATCGCTGGGGGTTACCGGTCGAGGACGCCGCGGCGTGGCTTGTCAGTCATCGATTCGCCTGCCATTCGTGTGGATGATCTGCGTTCGTTGCTGTGAGATCGGCTACGGCTGCTACTGCTGCTGGGAGGCGATCTCCCGGTACTGCAGGAGGGCGTCGGCAATCAGCCCGACGGTGCCGTCCTTGCGCATGAAGGTGCCCACTTCCGACAGCCGCTGGCCGCCGCTGAGCGCGTCGCTGCTGGTGTAATCGAGGCGCAGGCCCCGAACGCCGACTTCGTCGAGTCCGCGCAGTTCGCCGGCCTGGACGATACCGTCTCCGTTCACATCCTGGTACGCCCGCAGCTCCGGAAAGATGGGGTCCGAAGCGTTGATCCAGCCATCGCGGTTGGCGTCCAGGAGACGGAGTTCCTCGAACCCGTTGCGGGCCCCGTGGTGATCGCCGAACAGATCGGAGCCGGTGATGATGCCGTCCCCGTCGCGGTCCCACACAAGGAGCGCATCATCGCCCTGCACGAAACCGGTGATCTCATTGTGACCATCGCCGTCGATGTCAAAGATGACCCCATCCTCAAGCGGACGGAGGTGGATCCCGTCACCTGCCAGATCGAGGATCAGTGGGTCCTGCTCCCTGGCATTGACGAACTCAATGCGGATCGAGGTCGCCGTGACGCGGGTCGCGCTCACCTCCACCGCCTGACCGTCCAGCTCCGCGGTGAGGCTGATGTGCTCGGCCGTGACGCTCACCACGCTGATGGAGGCCCGCAGGCCGCTTCTGGTGGTGGTCGAAAACGTCTGCCCTTCCTGAAGACCGTCGCCGGCGCGCTGCCCCGATCCCTGCCGCACGCTCGTGGAGCGAAACTCGCAGCCGAAGGCCTCTGCCAGCAGAACCTTCAGCGTGTACGCCCTGGTGTCGCCGATCCCCGCTTCTGAGACATCGGCGCCTTGGGCCGGGTCGGCCGTCGGGGCTCTGGGTTGGGCATGGGGCCCTGCGCGGTACCGGATCTGATCGGCGACCGACGACAAACCGGACACACCGCCTGTCGGTGGCACAAGCATACACATCTCCTGCCTTCCATGGCGTTGGGCGGCCGCGCATCCTGGCGGCCGACGCCGCGCCCTCGGCGCGGGCATCGAGTGCATCTACCACTCGCTATGGTACGTCTTGGCACTTTCGCCCGATGGTTGAGGGCTACAGGGCAACAGGGGGGTCACCGGAGAGCAAAGGCGCCCCGGCGGCGCGCCCCGCCGCGGGCCGCACCCGAGACGAGAAGCACAGACGACCTCCTCCAGTGCGGGAGCACGGAGCCGCAGGCCTTCCGCCGGCCTCACTCCACCAGCAGCGGCGGGCCCTCGATGAAGAAGTGGAACACCAGCCAGAAGGTGAGGATGAAACAGATGCCCAGGATGAGGCCGAAGGCCGCCGGCCGGAGCTGAGCGAAGACCTTGTAGCCGAAGAACCGCAGAACCACGGTCTTGGACAACCAGCCCAGGAAGATGGAGAGCCAGTAGCGATCGATCGGCCAGCCGAGCCAGGCCACGTAGCCCGCGGGGTGGAACGGCCACCACAGAAACCTCTGCCGCATGGCCACAAGGAGCACGCTCAGCCCCCCCCCGACCACCAGCCCGATCCAGTCCTCCAGTCTCATGTCCACGGGATTGGCGATCGCCGACACGAGCCCCTTGGTCGTGCCCAGAGACGAGCCCCGCGGCCACCACCCCAGTTTCGGCACCCCCCAGGAGTAGATGATCCACGGAGCCGCCACATGGCACGTCAGGATCGCCACGCCAACGGCCACCATCATCAGCACCAGGACATGCAACCGGTTGAGGTTGCCCATGGAGCCCAGCTTCAGGCCCTGGAACGCCTGGGGCATGAACTGAGTGGCGGTACTGCGCACCTGCACCCAACTGGCCGCGGTCATCAAAGCCACGTTCTGAGCCCCGATGACATCGCTCCCCACCACACGGAAGATCAGCTCATTGAGTCTGAACGGCGGCGAGTAGATGGACATGCCCGCCTCGCAGATGACCCGCGAGACCACCATGCCCGTGAGCGGCAGAAAGCCAAACAAAAGCAGCGCCCATGACAGCGCCATACCCACCTGTGTGGCCCAGTATAGCACGAACAGCAGGCCGACGATGAAGCCGATGGCGGCCACTCGCTGCATCGCCGGCTGAGTCTCGCCCGCCGGCGGGGCGCGCAGCCCCAAGGCGTAGCCGAACACCTCCGCCAGGTACTTGCGGGCCGACCACAATAGAGCCAGGCCCATCACCACGTAGCTGCCCGCCGTCTGCATCTCGAAGAACGCGTACGAGCTCGTCGTCAGGCCGAACAGACGCCGGGTGAAGTCCTGAAGCAGGCGGAACAGATAGAAGAACCAGAGACTGAACCCCACCTCGCTGGTGAGCAGATAGGAGATGCCGATGACCTCGGGGTACAGGTGCAAAGGGACGTTGTTGAACACCACCGCCGGACCGCCCCCGAAGGGACGCTCGGTGGTGCGCTGCAGGTTGATGTCCGGTATCGCCGGGAAGTACGTATGCAGCCCCTTGATGATGTAGAGCAGACAACTGAGGCCGAAGCAGATCCACATGCCCTTGTTGCGCAGCAAAGTGGGCAGCGCCCGAGAGGTCTGCTCCGTCATCTCATTGGGCACCTGCATCAGGGGGAACAGCAGCTTCTCGTGGTTCTCCCACCGCGCCGACAGGATCGCCGCGGCGCAAAGCAGCATCCAGTACACCGCCAGCAAGTACGGGGTCCAGATCGCCAGCGGCCCCAGCCACGGACGGAAGGGGAAGGGCGCCCCGGGCGGCAGGCCCTCGAAGGCCCAACGAATCACCGGCGCCTCCCGGTCCACGCTGGGAAACAGCGCCGGGTTCAGACCGTCCAGGTAGACCTCCGGACCGGCAATGTCGGGGGTGGTGTAGTACACGACGCCGACGAGGTTGAGGTAGAAGTGCTGCGCGAAGTCCTGGCCCGGGATGGCGGCCATCGCCAGGAGCATCACGAAGATCAGCAGGACCTCATTGCGCCCCAGCCGCAAACGCCGCACCAGGGCCCCCAGGAGCCCGTTGGCGATCACCAGCAACAGAAGCACGGCCACCGCGCCCCGGGGCAGGTAGCTGGTGCCGATGATCTCGTAGCGCAGCAGGACCGAGAAGCAGCCGGCGACCGTGAAGCCGATCACCAGCAGCAGTCCGAGCACCACGGAGCGCAGCGTGACGGTGGTCGAGGGTAAGGGAGGCGAGCTCATCGGTCGCTGATCGCGCTCAGGTCGGGATAGGGTGCAGGCCGGCTATGCCCGTCCGCTGGACGCGCGGGGTACGCGGCGGTACAATAAGAAGCACCCGCGATCCCATCTGCCGCCCGCGATCTCGGGCGGCGGGCTCCGGACACGGTTCGTATCGTACTACGTCAGGGCCGGCCAAGTCGAGAGGTCACGACCCTTTGTTGTGGAGGTTTTCGCCGTGCACACCACTGCGCAGTTGCCGACTGTCCTGGATGCCGCCAAGGGCAAACGCGTCGTCGTTATCGGTGATCTGTACCTGGACGTCTACATCTCCGGTGAGATGCGGGGCATCTCCCCCGAGGCCCCCGTGCCCCTCATCGAGGACCGACAGCGACGGTATGTGCCCGGTGGGGCCGGCAATGTCGCCGCCGGTCTGGTGGCACTCGGAGCAGACGTCGCCGTCATCGGCACCAACGGCGATGACGCCCACTCCGCGGGCCTGGGCTCCGTCTACAGGCGCGCAGGCATCGACGTCGAGGGGATCGTCACACTCCCCGATACCTCCGCCAACATGCACACCCGCATCACCACCAGCGAGGCCCATCTGCCCGACCGCGCCATCCTGCGCCTCGACACACCGGTGCCCGCCCTGGTCCACGGCTCGGCGGAGGCCGAGATCGGCCGCCGCATCGACGCCCTCTGCTCCACCGCCGATGCCGTCGTGATCGTCGAAAGTAGCGCCGGGGTGTGCAGCACAGGGGTGCTGGAGCGCGCCCAGTCTGTGGCCAGGGAGCGCGGAATCCTCCTAATCGGCGATGTCGCAGGCCGGGCCAAGCTCCTCCGCGGCTACGATGTCGTGCTCCCCAATCAGCGCGAGGCGGCGGAGCTGCTCGGCGTCGAGGAGGCCGCCCTCAACGAGATCGGGCGCAGGCTGCTCTCGGAGCACGAGAACGCCGCCGTCGTCGTCACCCGCGGCGGAAAAGGCATGACCATCTTCACCGCCGGCGGCCGCGACGATGTCGCCACCACAGGTCGCGAAGTCTTCGATGTCACCGGCGCCGGAGACACCGTGACGGCCGCCTTCACCATGGCGATGCTGGGCGGCAGCACCCTGCGTGGTGCCGCGCAGATCGCCAATATCGCCGCCTATGTGGCCGTGGGCCATGCCGGGCTGCACACCGTGTCGGCCCAGGAGATGCTGCACGCCTCGGTAGAGCTCACGCTCCGGGCCAAGGGCGGCAAGCTCCACTCCCGTGACGAGCTGGCCGCCATCGTGCGCGCCGCGCAGGCCGGTGGCAAGCGCATCGCCTTCACCAACGGATGCTTCGACCTCCTGCACCCGGGGCACGTCACCTACCTGCAGCAGGCCGCGGACGTCGCCGATGGACTCATCGTCGCCCTCAACTCCGACGTCTCGGTGCGGACCCTCAAAGGCCCCACCAGGCCCATTCTCAAGCAGGATGAGCGGGTCATGATCCTCTCGGCCCTGGAGAGTGTGCGCTGGATCACCCTCTTCGATGAGACGAGAATCACCGACCTGCTCGATACCATCCGCCCCGATTTCTGGGTCAAGGGCGGAGACTACACCCTCGATTCCCTCGACGCCGGTGAGCGCGCCATGGCAGATAAACACGGCTGCGAGATCGTCCTCATACCGCCCGTGGAGGGCATCTCCACCACCGGCATCATGGAGCGCATCGAAGAGGCCAAAAGGCGCGCCGGCTCTGGGGGCGACGGCTGACAACGGCGGAGAACGGCAACGTCTCACCACGGAGACACGGAGAGCACAGAGTTCCACGGAGAACGGCTGACCACAGAGAGGCAGAAAGCGGCGGCGATTGGGGCTTGAGGGCCGGTGGCTGCGCACGATGAAGCGCGTGTTCCGGGCCACGGGCGTCCCAGATACCTATGCGGCCGTTCGTGAACGTCCCGCAAAGCGGGATCGGGCTTTCCACTCACATTGTGCATGGACGCACTGGGGGCACATTCCGCCATCCCCACGTCCGGAACGGTCGAAGGACTGCCGTTCTCCCCCCCTCCTCCCGTCTCCGCCGGTCCCGCCCTGCGGGACGGAGTACAAGCGGCTCGAAGAGATGCCGAGAGGCGGGGCCGGGGGGGGAGGCGACGTGAATCGGCGCCTGCCCCGGAACCTGCATGATCTGAGTTTCCGGCCCGACTCGGCCGTCCCGTCGTGCCTGATCGCCGCCCGGCCGTGGCACCGACCCCAGGCGAACCTCCGCGCCGCCGTCATCGGTCTGACGCGGAGCTTCGCTACTCCCCCAGCGTGATCGCCGCCTCCCCGTTCCTCAGCGAGATGCTCGGGACCGAACCGCCCAACGACCCATCCGCCGCCAGCGGACGCATCGGCCCCGGCAGATCGACCGGATCGCCCCGGGCCTCCCAGTCACCGCCGCAGTACGGCCGGACGAGCACCAGGGCGCCGCTGAACCGCCGCCCCGGCACCTTCCACGGAGCATCGGTACCCTCGGTGAGACGCATGTCGTCGAACCATGCGGTGCCCGTGGCCCCGTAGATGCGGAAGTTCACCCGCCCCTCCGCGTCATCACCGGTGCTGAAGCAAAGCACCTGCCGCGTCCAGTCCTCTGTCCCCGTGACCGTGATCGTCCCCGCCTCGACGCCGTCGAACTCGTACGGGTACACCTGCGCGCCCGGTGTGCCCACGACGCCCTCGGTCTTGATCCGACACGACAGCGTGTAGGCGGTATTGGGCTTGAGGCTTACGTACTGCCTGTTGATGTTGTTGATCTGACGACTCGTGCTGCGGATGCGGGCCGAGCTTTGTCCCGAGTGCTTCACCTCGCTGTCCAGCTCCACCGGCTCGGCGATCTCCCAGCCGTTCGGGTTCCCATCCCCGTCCGCGTCACTGTCGAAGTCTCCCGCCGCCAGCAGGTTCGCCCCGGCCGTCTCCTCCCGCTCCCCGGACTGCGCCACCACAAAGCACTCGCCCTGAGGCGTGCCGATGTCCACAGCCGCTGCGCCGGGCCACAACTCCTGCACCCTGGCGTACGGTTGGCCGCCGTAGGCGTGATACGTGAAGTCTCCGTGCACGAGGTAGTACGACGCCAGTCCGAACGGTGCGTCACGCGCCGGCCCAACGGGCACCCGGGCGCCGAACTCCGCAAGCTCGGGGTCAAACACGGGGTTGTACCGGATCATCTGCAGCTTGCCCCGCCGGTCCAGAGTCTGCGTCCGCCTCAGGGTCTCCTCGTAGCCGCTCAGCGTGGTGTTGATCCGCAGCCAGCCCTCGGACTGGGTACCGTCGATCACGAATGGATCGCTCTGCCAACTGTTGGCCGTGATGACGCTTTCGGGCATGGCGGTCTTGATCCTCTGCAGCATGGCCTGCATCGCGTGCAGCCACTGGTCCGGGTCCTCGGCGGGCCTGGGGAACTCCAGCGCCTGTGCCGCGCGTCCCGCGGCCGGTACGTCCGCCGGCATCGTGTCCACGTACAGCCCGTCATAGCCCTCGGCCTGGGCCGGGCAATAGACCTCCGCCACGAACCGCTGGTACTCCGGGTGCGAGACGTTCATCACCCAGTCGTCTCGCGGCGGTCCCCAGGTGTAGAGCGTGATGCGGGCCTGGCTTATCTCCCGAGCGATGGCCGCCGGGTTGGCGAGGTTGGCGGCCTCCGCATCATCCACCCGCCCGTCGTCTCCGGACGGCCCCGCGGGTCTCACGGAGAGCCGAGCCTAGTCCGTCTCGCGCTGTCGCCGGGCATCGCTGTCGGCAATGACCCTCTGCACGATCTCTCCCACCGTCTCCAGGAACCCGGCGCGCTTCTCCACGTACACGCCGTCGAACTCGATGATGCGTAGCAGGTCCTCGGTGCTGCTGGCGTAGCCGCTGACGACGACCACCGAGGTCGAGCTCCACAGGGGGTTGTGCTTGATCGCCTTCAGCACCTGCCAGCCGTCGATGCCCGGCATCACGATGTCAACGATCGCCACGTCGTAGGGGGCTCCTTCCGCCGTCGCCGCACACAGGCGAACCAGCGCATCGCGACCGTTGGAGGCGGTGTCGGTGTCGATACCCAGCGCCCGCAGACGCTCGGAAACCATCATCGCGATCCGGGGATCGTCGTCGACAACAAGCACTCGGGCCATTGCGTCACCTCATGGCACGGGCAGGGCCACAGCCCTACCAATTGATGGGGTATACCTGCATCTTGTCGATGAAGCAGGCCAGCAGGGTGTAGAACCCGCCGTTGATGAAGTCGCCAACCACCAGGCCGAAGAAAAGCGGGAGCATCTGCCGGTACAGTCTCGGACCACCATAGCGCAGTACGGCGCTCTTCAACGCCCAGGCCAGGACGAAGGGGAACCACTGATTGCGCATACTGGCCGTATTGGCCACCGCATAGCCCACCGGGTGCAGCGGCCAGGCGGTGAGGTTCGTCCTCAGGCAAAACAGCCCCACGGTCACCAGCAGGCCGCCGGCCACGAACAGCAGGCCCAGCAGGTCCGCGCCCTGCGGAGCCTGAAGATAGCCCTGCAACTGGTCGAAGGGCGTCTTGCCCATCATCGTCCGCCAGGTGTCCCCCTTGGCCAAAGCCCCCACATGGTGCCAGACCACAAGCGCACCCCAAAACGCCACCGGAATCCCCACTGCCAGCGCCACCACCAGGCTCCAGGTCATGGCCGGACGCGAGATGTCCCGGGCCTGCGCCATCTTGTACGCATCGAGCTGGTGAGGCATGGAGACGCAGCGCAGGTCGAAGCTCGAGATGCTGGCCAGATAGGCCATGATCGTCAGGTCGCGGGGCAGGATGTTCCGCGATCCCAGGGTGGTGACGATCAGTGTCTGCGGGTCCACTCGCGGCCCAAACAGCCAGGCGTTCCCCGTCTCGGCCCGCACCCGGGTGGCGGCCACCAGATACACCAGTGATAGACCGAGCAGCAGTACCGGCATGCTCATGCCCATCCCCGCCGCGCGACAGAAAGCCACCATCGCCGTGAACGTGATCGCCGCCACCCACACGGGCCACCGCTCGCGGGCGGCGGTGTCCTCCGGCTCGCGATGGCCGACGGCCGCCCGGATCGTGCGCCAGATCTCCCTCCGGCCGATCCAGATCGCCAGCAGTGTCAAGGCCACGAACGCCCCCGCCCCCTGATGCTCCTCGAAAGGGAAGCGCGCCAGGCCCCCGGTCCCCCAGTCCGAGAGACCAACCAGCGCCCCGAACACGCGCTGGGCCTTGGTCATCAGGTAGAAGAACCAGCAAGAGAACGTCACCTCGCTGGAGAGAATGAACGCAATCCCGATCACGAACGGGTACAGCGAGATCGAGAGCCCCCCCATGGCGTTCCACGGCGCATCCCGCAGGCTTCCGGACAGGTCGATATTGCGGACCTCCAGCTTCGGGATCGTGGGGAAGTTCAGGTTCAGCGTGTTGAGGGTGCCGATGAGAAACGGGATCGCCATCCCGATCCACGCCATCCTATTGCGCCAGAAGGCCCCGTCGGCGGCGGTGATGTCCAACGGTACATAGACCGTGGGGAAGGTGAGCCGCTCGCTGTCCACCCACTGTCGACGCACCAGCGCCGCGATGGACAGGCTGCACAGCGCATAGAGCAGCACGAAGCCGGACCACACCATCGTCGGCCCCAGCCACATGCCCACGGGGATCGTGTCGCCGCCCTCGAAGAACCGCTTCAGAAGATGCGTGTCGGTGGGGCCGATCCAGGCCGGGATATAGCGGTGGAACAGGTCCTCCCACCTGTTCTCCGGGGAGGCGAAGTGGTAGGGCGCCGCCAACGCCGGGACCATGAAGTGCACCGCACCCGAGGAGGCCAGTACGGTGGCCACGGCCGTCATGGAGTAGATCACCACCAGCTCGGCTTCCGTCAACTGCAGCCGACGCCTCGCGCGCCCTACAAGACCGTTGAGCACCAGGACCGCGCATAGCGCGGTGAAAGCGCCCACAGGGATACTGGTGTTGGCCATGGCCGTATGGCCACGGACCCCGCCCAGTACCAGCTCCGCCCAGTGGATGAGGAACACGACCCCGGTGATACACAGCAGGCCGATGACCACGGCCCGAGGCGTCACGGCCGCGCGGGAGGGCCGCCCGGTCAAGCTCGATGGCTCATGTTCCGCCATGTGCACGGCAGATCACCACCGGTCCACGGCAAAGAGATACCTCTGGCAGGTCAGGCGTCTGGAGAACCCGGTGCCGCCCCTGAGGCCAAGCACCCTTCGCTGGCCGCTCTCCGAAGAGTCCGCCTCTGGCCGACAGGGCGCGTAGCCCGACCTCGAGCGCCCCGTTCCTTGCGGTCGGTCGACTGCTGCCGGCTCCGGAACGCACCGGGGCGCCACGCACTTCCACCACCGCGAAGCGGCGCCGCTGCCGCCGGCTTTCCACCTTAGCAGGGCGTGGGGCGCCCTGCGATGCTCAGGTGGCCCGGCCTCGGGGTCCGGTCCCGGGGGTGCGGCCGAGAACCCCGGCTTCGCCGGGAATGTCATTCCCAGAGCGTCCGCTCCCGGAGGGAGCAGCTCGAGGAATCTCCTGGCATCCAGCGCGATTCCTCGCCCAAGCGGCGCTTGCGACGCCGACGCTCAGAATGACAGGAACCGGGCCGGCCAGACCTCTCGGCCGCGCCTCTACATGCCTGTGTGCACCGACTTGTGCACAGATGAACCAAGTTCTGGGGTCGCGATCGCGCCGTTCGTGAACGCGTAGGTCGGGCTTTCCAGCCCGACTCGGCGATCCCGCCCTGCGGGATCGCCGCCCGGCCGTGGCACCGCCCGAGGCGAATCTCCGCGCCGTACTCGTCGGTTTGAGGCGGAGCTTCGCTAGTCCTGCAGGTCCCGCGCATCGCGCGCGTGGCTGTGCATCGGTTCCCCCTGCACCGCGAGTTCGCCTCCTTCGGCCGGCAACAGACGGGGCAACACAAAGCGCCGCCCAACGTCTGGGCGGCGCCATCAAAGCCTTATCAGCCCGTAGTCCCCCGCTCAGTCGGCGGCCAGGCGCCGCCGGCGACGCCTGTAGATCAGCCCGAGCGGCACGATCCCCAGAAGGAGCAACAGACCTAGCGAGGGCTCAGGAACAGGGGATATGACGAACACCTCGAGCCGGTTTGTCGTGAACCTCGAGCCCCTCTTCTCCCCGAAGAGGTTCTGCTCGTAGGTGCCCCCAACCCCGTAGTTGGTCGAGGCAAGGTAGTACGGCATCGGGTCGTCCGGATTCGTGAATCCGTTCAAGTCGTAGTTCCCAAAGTGGGGCCAGAGGTCTTCTAGGTTATGGGTCTGTACCGACCCTTCCTTGTCGGTTCTCTGTCCCTGGTAAAGGCCTGTGGTGAGGTTGAAAATGAACGCCGTCCGCTGCTCAAGGGGCCACGTGATGTGCGAGCCGCCGGTGTCCCAGCTCTGCGGGTTGTAGCCGCCGATGATGTAGTTGTTGCCGCCCTTGGTAACGCTGTAGATGGAGAACGTCCGTCCCATCCCATCGCAGGCCGCGTGGAAGTCCGCGGGTGTATTCGTTCCGTCGTTGTCCGTCGAGAAGATGTTCTTAAGTTGCAGTGGGCCCTCGCCCAGCCATCCCGCGAGCGTATCCACATCGGAGTAAGACAGAATCTGCGAGCCTCCGATGAGGTGCGCCTGCGCAGGACCAAGAGAAAGACCTATGAGTGAAAGAAACAAGATGAGCCGATACGCGTAAAACCCAGGCGAACAGATCAATTATGCTCACTCCCATGCGTGATACGCCGACGCAGACACAGCCCCTGAGCCGGTCTCTACGTGCCCCGTCGCGCGGCAGCCATCCCGCCTTCGCAACGGTTCCCACTCCCACTCGCCCTGGTAGTCGATGAATGCGAGTCCTAATGATGTGATTATTCGCTATATAATCACGAAATAGTGGCATATTGGGCTATGACATGGGGCGAATGGGGTCGATCCACGGACGAACAAACAACGCTCTGCTGGCGCAATACAGTCGATGGTACGGACTACCTCCTCGTCTGCCTTAAGTAACAGTAACGGACCTATCGGGTTGCATAATACATCCGAAAGCCGGTTTAAGTCAAGTAACGTTTACATTTCACAGAGTAGACTCTGCACGGCCCTCCACCCACTGGGGCTGTCAACCCCGAGGCGATTCGGCCGAGGGCAATCACGGCGCCATGGGCGTTTGCGAGGCAGTGGACGTCGTGCGGGGTGCGATAGCGGGGTGCGCGAACAACGGGGGCATCGTCCGGGCGGGCCGCCCGGACCCCTGGGGTGCGACGAGGTCCGGGCCGCCGGTGGGGGATGGCGAACCGCGGCACGACACTATGCACTTGGCGCCCTCCGGCGTGGGGGGCGCCAAACACACACGTCGCGGGACCGCCCCACAGTCTTCGCAACCTGACAGTAGCGGCGGAAGACCAACGCCCCACGACAACCGGGGCAATGGAAAGCGCCGCCCAGTCTCTGGGCGGCGCCACCAAACCTCCAAGCCCTACTACGCCCGCTCAGTTGACGGAAGTGCTTCTCCTGCGCCGCCTGTAGATCACTCCGAGCGGCACGATGCCTGCGAGAAGCAGTAGGCCGATGGAAGGCTCAGGAACCGCAGATATGGTGAAGACTTCGAGGCGGTTCGTAGTGAAAGTTGTTCCTTGAGCGCCTGTCCCTCCGAGGATGTTGACGTCATAGGTGCCGGAACCATAGCTAAACTGGGTGGCAACGTTCGGCATAGCACTGGTCTGACTGCTGTAGATATCATAGGACCCAAACCGGGCCCAGGAAGATGCATCATTGTAGGTCTGGTATATCCCGTGTGACAACGGCGCTTCTGCGTGCTGTCCCTGGTAGACGTCTGTTGTCAGGTTGAAGATGAAGGCCGTGCGGTCTTCCAAGGCATCGGTGATGTGCCAGCCCTCGGTGGAGTTCCAGCTCTGCGGGTTGTACCCGCCGATGATGTAGTCACTGCCGTCCTTGGTCACGCTGTAGATGGAGAAGGTCCGTCCCTTCCCGTCACACGCCGCGTGGAAGTCCACGGCGGCTTTCGTTCCGTCGTTGTTGGTCGAGAAGATGTTCTCCAGTTGAAGTGGGCCCTCTTCCAGCCATCCGGCGAGTGTGCCCACATCCGCGAGCGAGAGAAGGTCGGACCCCCCGACGATGATGTGCGCTTGCGCAGCCCCAAGGGACAGACCGAGGAGCGAGAGACATAGGACCAGTCTGGACGCCGCAGACCCGGGAAAACGCGTCACGAACGTTCCCTCCCAGTGATAATACGCCGAGACCGCGTCCGATACTCTCATCCGGTCTCGACGTGCACCCAACCCGCAGGCGTTCGTCAAGCCTGCACGATGGTTTCCGCTCCCGCTTGCTGTGCTATCACGCTCCTAGTGGTCTGGAGTCTATGCGCATTCGCCAATGCATGGCCGCCTGTAACGGCCGTTGTCCATCCGGTCTGGCGATTGGGAGCGATCCACGGACGACAGAGTTGTGGTTCAACTGTGTGATATGGGCGATGGCATACGTCGTATTCCCAATCACCTTCATCACAGCACATTCTCTGTTGCACTGCCTATTTCCTCCCTTGGCTGGGAACGGTCCAGAAAAGTTTACGTCCCTTCTGCTGGGCTTCAATGGGCAGCCTACGCCTGCTGCCCGGGAGATGCGCGAACAACGGGGGCATCGTCCGGGCGGGCGGCCCGGACCCCTGGGGTGCGACGAGGTCCGGGCCGCCGGTGGGGGATGGCGAACCGCGGCACGACCCAGTCGTGCTGCGGATCGCGCGGGGGAGAACGATCGCAGGGCACTGCCCGTCGACAGCACCTACGCCAGCCCCGCGAGAAGCTCCAGCGCGGTCTCTACCATCCTCGGCCCGGCATCGGCCGTCAGCTTGCTGGAGCGCGCCGTCCAGGTCTCGTAGCCGCCCTCCTCCAGCGCCCTCGGCGTGGGCACATAGCCCACCCAGTCATTGGCCAACGAGGCGCAGAAGGTCGGCCGGAGCGGGCTCTCCTCCTTGATCCGCAGGCCGAACTCCACGAAGATCTCGCCGGGGAGCCCGACGAGGCCCACATCACCGATACGCAGCGCCTGCACCCAGGTCTTCTGCTCGACGGGCTCCTTCGCCAGAGCGAGACGCTCGAAGGCGTAGACCTGCTCCGAAGTGGGTTTCATGCGGTCCATGTGCGCGACGGTCCTCTCGTCCTCGGCGAGTTGCTCGGCGTCCACCTCACGCCGCGTCACGGTGATCTCACGCAGCGCGCCCCGGAGCGTCACCTCACGGCCGGGGCTCGCCTGATAGTACGCGCGCGCCGCCTCGGCCGCCACGATGCCCGCCACCTTGATCGCCTGCCCGTCCACCATCTCGTGCCTGGGCGCCGGGTTGGCGAAATCGCAGTTGTTCACATCTCCGCTGGTGCCGTTGGCCACGATCGCCAGAGGCGTGCCCAGGGCCCGGCGGAGGTTATTGTCTACGCGGGCGAAGTAGTCCGCCGAGACGTGGTTGCTCGGCGAGCTGCCCACATAGTGCAAAGAGTAGTTCACGTACAGGGCCAAAGGGGCGCCCTCGGGGCTCCGGAACGCCAGCAGCCCCAGCTCTCGGTCCACCGGGCCCGCCGGGCGGTCAAGTTGCTCGATCTGATAGCCCGGATTGCATCGCACCGTGCCGTCCTTCATGGTCCAGCGCCGGTTGAACACCTGATCCACCGCTCCGGTGCCGCAAAGCAGCTCACAGGGCTGCAGGCGCTGCAGGGCGCATTCCACCGCATCGGCGGCCCGGTGGGCCACCAGCGCCGCGTACTCGTGGTCGATGTCCACGGCGAGGATCGACGTCGCCGCCGGCCCGGTGTGGGTATGGGTGGCGCTGATCAGCACATTCTCCGGCGGAATCCCGGTGCGCTCCTCGATCCGCGCCTTGGCAAGGTCCAGATAGTCGCGCTGGATCATGCACAGGTCCACCGTAACAAGTGCCAGGATATCTTCCTCATTGCTGACAACGATCGCCTTGGCGTGCAGAGGGTCTTTGATACCCACGGCGGGCCGCGGACCAAAGCCGCCGATGAGGTGTGTGCCCAGCTTGGGGGTGATGTCGGTCTCATAGGTGCCGACGCGCAGCGCTGCGTCCATGATGTGATGCTCCCCAAAAGGCCCCGTGGGCCGTCTGCCGAACAAGCGGACATTCGACCCGCCCGGTAGCGTGACCTCCGCACCCCGGGCACGGCACTCGCGCTTCCCCGACGCTGCCTTCTCCGCCTGCGAGGTCCCTTCCACACCTCAGGCGAACTGTCCCACATCACTTGCTCTCTCAGGAGACTCTCCATGCCCTGGCCTGCCTCCGCTACCCTCGCTCTGCTCCTGGCCGGTGCCGTCGGCGCCGTCGCCCAGCCCCAACGTCCTCTGGTGACGGTGAGGCCCTGTGGGCAGCCGCCCCTCATCGACGGGAGGATCGACCCCGTGGAGTGGGAGCAGGCCTGCGCCATCGCCGACTTCAGCCCCATAGGCGTTGCTTCCGCCGCTGAGCCCGGCACCGCGGTGTTTGCCTGCTATGACGACAAGGCCCTGTACTTCGCCATCCGCTGCGCGGAGCCCGATCCCGCTTTGCCCCGCGGTCTGCGGCGCGCTCACGACGACCGCGCCTTCGAGGATGACTGCGTGCAGGTCTTCGTCGCTCCCGAGGACCTGGACAAGGCCCGGACGGCGGAGGTGGCCTTCGGCGGCTACGATGGGGCCTACAACACCTGGTTCACCGCGATCCAGACCCAGTACGAGTTCACGGTCAACTGCGAGGGCAGCACCACCGAGGCCCGGAACGATGTGCGCGACTGGGACGCACCGTGGCGGGCCGCGGTCGGCCGTGAGACCGGCGCCTGGACCGCCGAACTGGCCATCCCCTTCGAGGCGCTCGGCATCGCCGGCCCCCCCGGCGATGCGCTCTGGGGCCTCAACATCCTGCGCAACCGCAATGCGGCCCTGACGGGCTGGGTCTGCGAGGCCTTCGGGGGCTACCGGCCCATGCCCTTCGGCGCCATGGCCCTCGCCCCCCCGGGCGCCGTGGTCCGGCGCGAGATCGCCGCGGCACCGCGTCTTGGTCCCAACACGCTCTCCATCGCCACGCTCAACCCCACCGCCGAGCCGCTGGAGCTGTCCACCACCCTCTGGGCCGGCGGCGACGAGCCGGCCAAAGTCACCACCGGCCTGGCTCCGGGCGCCTCGGAGACCCTCGAGCTGCCCTATACCTTCGCCGGACGCGGCAACCTTCAGGCGGTCTACGAGGTGAGACAGAACGGCGCCGAGGTCCCCTTGCTCGTGGGCCGCACGGCTCTGTCCATGCCTCCCGACCACACCCTCAGTCTGCGCTACTTCGCCATCCCCTCGTACGTCGAGGCCGCCGTCCATGTGGAGCCCGACTCTGCCGTCGGCTCCGCCCGGCTGGTGATCCGCCCCCGCGACGCCGAGCCCTCCGAGCAGACCCGCGAGGTGAAAACAACCGGCGGCGCGATCCTCAAGGCTCCCATTGAGGGCGAGCCTGGGGACACCTTTTCCGCCGAGCTGCAGGTCCTGGACGTCGCGGGGAACGTCGTCGACCGGAGAACCGCAGACTACACCATCGCGCAGAAACCCTCCTGGCTGGGCACTCAGGCCGGCCTGCCCACCGGTGTCCTGCCGCCCTGGACACCGCTGGAGGTGGAAGACAAGACCGTCAGCATGCTGGGCAAGCGCTATGTCTTCGACGGCTTCGCCCTGCCCGCCGCCGTTGAGAGCGCCGGGGCCCAGCTCCTCGCCGCCCCCAGCGACCTCTTTGTCTCCAGCGGTGGGGAAGAGGTGGCGTGGACTTCTCGCCGCTGCACAATCCGCGAGAGAAGCGCCGAGCAGGTCGTGGTGGAGAGCATCTGGGAGAGCGAGCAACTGACACTCCGGGCGGTCAGCACTCTGGAGTACGACGGGTTCTCGTGGAACGAGCTCACGCTCCGGCCCCGGGGCGAGGTGGAAGTCGACCGTGTGGCCCTGCGGCTCCCCATGCGCTCCGAGGTCTGCCGCTACGCCTATCAGGGCCACGCTCAGGCGGCACATGCACTGTCTCCGCTCGGCCTGAGTGCCCCGCTAAGCCCGAGCCTCTGGCTGGGGGATGAGGAGCGCGGGATCGCCTGGCTTGCCGAGGGCCTGCACTGGGTGAGGTCTGAGGACCGGGCCAGGCAGGTGCAGGTCACGCCGGGGCCGCAGGCCACCGTCTGGACCAGCACCTTCATCGACACTCCCACGAAGCTCACCGCCCCGTACACGGCACAGTTCGCCCTCCACGTGACGCCGGCCAAGCCGATCGGGCTTGGCAAGAGCCGCATCTACCACGGCGGCTTCTACGGCATGGAGACCGCCGCGGCCAAGGGTGGGCTCAGCGTCCCTCTTCGCGACCGCCTGGCGACGAACGAGGGCACCATCGAGATGTGGCTGCGGCCCAACTTCGACCCCGCCGAGGTCTACGACGAGCAGAAGGACCGCTCCGCGTACAACCGCACCTTCCTGAGCATGCAGAGCTCCTCCGGCGATCTTGTGATGCTCTACTACAACGCCGACGACCGGGGGCCACGCTTGGTCACCCGCAATACCCAGGGCCAATACCCCATCGCCATCTCCTCGCCCCGTCCGATACCCGCCGGACAGTGGAGTTACGTGGCCCTCTCATGGGGCAAGCAGCTCAGGCTGCAGGTCAATGGCGAGGTCGCCGTCAGGGAGATCGAGGGCCTGGTCGACGGCTCGTTCGACCAGGGCACACTCACTTTGGAGCTGGACCACTTCGATGTGGACGACGTGCGTCTCTCCACCGTGGCACGCGACCTCGGCAGGGTTCCCGACGGGCCCCTGAGTCTGGATGCCGCGGCGTCCTTTGTCGAGCCCTGCGAGGAGATCGGCGACCGGCCCTGCGCCCTGACCGAGGGCCGCTTCGGCTCCGGCTTCTCCTCGGCGGGGCGGCTGCTCATGGACGAGCTGGCCGCGCAGGGCAAGCGAATCGTCATCTTCCACGAGAGCTGGTCGCGTCTCCAGGGCTATCCGGACCTGGAGCAGGTGGACAAGCTCAAACCGATCGCCGATGCCTGCCATCGGCGGGGCATGTTGTTTCTGATCTACTTCTCTCAGCACATCACCGATGCCACTCCCGAGTGGCCGCTTTACAAGGATGATCTGTTGGCCATCCCCGAGCGCATGTGGTACCAGCGCCACGACGTGCCTCAGGACTGCTACGTGGCCTGCACCAATGGGCCCTATGCCGACCTGCTGCTGGCCGGGATCGAGAAGCTCGCCGACGAGGTCGGCATTGACGGCGTGTACATGGACGGAACCACGGTGCCCTGGAACTGCGCCAACCCCTCGCACCCCGGCTGCTGCGAGGCGCTCGCCAACGGCACCTACGCGGATTGCTGCCCGATCCGCGGCACACGGCAGTTCATGAAGCGTCTGCGGGCCATCTTCGCCCGCCGTGGCGAGAGGATCTTCCTCGACGCCCACACCGGCGGGGCCATCAACATCGCCACTCAGTCCTTCTGTGACGGCTATTACGACGGCGAGCAGCTCTCCCGCTTCCGCAGCGGCTATCGCCTCTCGCCGGACATCTACCTCACCGGCTACATGGGCAAGCAGTTCGGGTTCCGGGGTGACTTCCTGCCCAACCGGCACACGATGGATCAGGCCATCGCCATCGCCGCGGTGCACGACACCGCCGTCCGTGGCCAGCCGGCAAAGGTCGATCTGGCCTGGGCCCCGTATGAGGACCAGCAGACCGCCTACGTCCCCTATTGGGAGACCTCGGACCTTTATCAGGTTGCCCCCGCGCAGGTCCTTGGGAGCCTGTACGTCAAGGCCGACCGCGCCCTGCTGGTGTTGGGGAGTCAGACCGAGGAAGACGTGGATTGCACGGTAGGCGTCGCGGGGCTGCTGGCCAGACTGCCGCAGGACGTCCGGGTGTTTGACGCCATCAGCGGAGAGCCCCTGGCTGTTGCCGACGGGACACTGAACCTGCCTCTGCACGGGCGGATGTGGCGGATGGTGGAGTTCAGGCAAGGGGAGTAGGGGACGCCGGCGGCAGTTGCCATTGGCCGGGCACCTGACGGGCCTTTGGGAACACACCCCAGGAAACCACCGTTCCTGCGGGGCTCCAGGCCCGCAGCCGTTGCCGTGGTCGTTGCCGTTCACCCCTCTCCTGGCTTCCGCAGGGCGGGACAGGGGAGAGCGGCCGGGGGTGAGGACGCTCCCGCCCGAAGGGCCCGTTGGCCGTTGTCGTTCACCACCACGCACCCCGCGTCAGGGTCGTTGGTCGTTCCCCCTCCTCCCGTCTGCGCCGCCGTTTGGCGCAGTAAGGGAGAGGGGGACGGCCCGAAGGGCCGGGGGGTGAGGCGGCCGTCGCCGTTCCCGCCGTCGCCGTCCCTGCCGTCGCCGTTCCCGCCGTCGCCGTTCCCGCCGTCGCCGTCCCTGCCGTCGCC
>Ga0334883_1000481_pt1 | contig 71498 bp, 62 predicted proteins | sample GraSluR1_MG_6_FD_207230 | JGI IMG/M metagenome (GOLD analysis project Ga0334883, IMG submission 207230) | Sludge microbial communities from methane-producing bioreactor in Wageningen University, Netherlands - Granular Sludge_09_05-R1 | ecosystem: Engineered > Bioreactor > Anaerobic >... | reverse complement strand
TCGCCGGAGAGAGCAGAGGTGCGGAGGCCGGCCCCCCCGGGGGGGCCGGCCTCCGCACCTCTGCTCTCTCCGGCGACCTCACGATAAGCCGCCGGAGGAGCGTCAATACTAGAGGGCCTTCAGCTTCTCGGTGAGAACGGGGAGCACTTCGTAGAGATCGCCGACGATGCCGTAGTCGGAGGCCCCGAACATGAGGGCCTTCTCGTCCTTGTTGATGCAGGCGATGATCTTGGACGTGCCCACACCGACCGTGTGCTGAACCTGGCCGGAGATGCCCACAGAGACATAAAGGCTGGGCTTCGTCTTCGCGCCGGAGAGGCCGACGAGACGGGCTTCAGGCAGCCATTCCCAGTCGCAGAGGCTCTTGGTGCAACCGAGTTCGGCGTTGAGTGCGGCGCACAACTGATTGGCCAGCTCGATGTCTTCCTTGGTCCCGAAGCCGCGGCCGATGCAGACCAGGTTGACCGCGCCCTCGAGGTTCACCGACTCGCCCTCTTTCTCCTTCCTGCCCACCAGCTTGACCGGCGAGGGCGAGAGGGACAGCGAAGGGGTGACCACTTCACCCGCACCGGCGGAGGGTGCATCGATCTCAAAGGTCTTCGGCATGACGGCGAGGACCTTCACGGGTGTATCGATGGTCTCGCGAGCGACGGTGGCGCCGCCGAAGGAGTAGTGGGCGGCGACCAGGACGCCGTCGGCCACTTCCACGGCGTTCACGTCGGTGGCTGCACCGGCGTCCAGTTTCTGAGCCAAGCGGCCGGCGAGTTCCTTGCCGAGCCGGGTGGAGCCGAGTAGCACATAGGTGGCGTCGGCTTCCTTGGCGATCTGGGCCAGGGCGTCGGCCACCACATCGATGGCGAGTTCGGCCAGGGCCGGGTCTTCGCTCACGTAGATCTTGTCGGCGCCCACGGCGGCGAGGTCAGGAGCCTTCGCCGAGGCGTCCGGGCCGAGCACGGCAGCGGATGCGCCGAGCCCCAGGGCACCGGCGAATTCCTTGGCCTTGTAAGTGAGCTCCTTGGCTGTGCTCAGCTGTTCGCTGTATACGAGGATATCTGCCATAGCTAAGCCTCCAGGACCCCTTCTTTGATGAGGGCGTCGATGAGCTTGTCAACCTGCTCCTCGATGGTACCCTCGAACACGACGTTCTTACGTGCCTGCTCTTCGGCCAGATTCGAGATGAGCGTGTTGCGGGAAGCGACGGTGTCCGCATCGAGATCGAGATCGGCGAGCGTCCAATCGGTCTGCGGCTTCTTGCCGGCCTTCATGATGTTCATGAGGGTGCAGACACGAGGCTCGTTGATCTCACTCGTGACGGTTACGACGGCGGGAAGTGTGGTCTCCCAGGTTTCGATGAAGTCGCCCATGCCACGGTCGACCTGCACGCCGGCGCCCCCCGCAACGATCTTACGGGCGTAGCCGATCTCGGGGAGGCCGAGCTGTTCCGCCACGCGGGGGCCGACCTGGCCCGAGTACTTGTCGGTGGAGCCTTCGGCAAAGATGACGAGGTCATAGTCGCCGATCTTCTCGACGGCCTTGGCGATGATCTTCGCAATGCCTGCCTGGTCGGCGGCGAGGGCGGCCGGATCGTCGATGATGTAGGCTTCATCGGCGCCCATGGCAAGGGCTTCTTTGATGGTGTCTTTGATCTTGCGGTTGCCTTCGTTGACGGTGACGGCGATCACCTTGGAATCGCCCACCTCGGCGGCCAACTGCAGAGCCGCCTCAAGTGCGTTCTTGTCAAGATCGCCCAACTTGTACGGGACGCCCTCAAGCACCGGCTCGCGGTTCTTGATGCGGACCATCTCCGTGTCCACGTTGGTCTTGACCGGTACGATGATGTTCACGTGTCTATCACTCCTCTAGGCCGTGTGCAGAGACCGGCACCCTCAGGACGTGCGGTATTGGATCCCGAACTCGCCCCGCGGGTAGTTCCATTGGATGGCGCCGGGTTCGCAGGCGAGAAGGCAGGTACCGCACTCCAGACAACCCTCCCAGTCGACGATGACGTCGCCTTCATCGTCCAGCTTGTAGAGAAACGCCGGGCAGATGTAGAGACAGGTCTTGTCGGTGCACTTGCTGTTGCATATCTCAGTGTTGATGGTGATGTGGCGCTCTTTGTCTATCTTGAAAACGTTGTAGCCCAGTTTGGTTTCTATGTTCATGCGCGCAGCCTCCTCAGATCTTTCGTGCGCCCATGAGTTCCTTGACCGTCTTCACGTTCATGAACTCTTTCTTGACACCGCTGAAGACTTTGTCGAAAATCTTCTGTTGGGGACCCGCGCCGAGAACGAACAGGCCATCCATGATGCGGGCAATGGCGTTGGGGTAGTGGCTGAAGATGCGGTCGTTCTCGATGAAATGCGGGATGTGTTCCGCCGCCTCCAAGTCCTTGACCACCCAGCTGTCTCTCATCATCTTGTCGTACGCAGGCCCAGCGGCGTTGATGTCGCCCTGGGTCTTGGCCTCGACGACGGCCTTGGCCGCGTAGTAGCCGGAGGCGATGGCGAAGTCCATGCCCCGCACGGTGTAGAGGGAGTTCAGGGCCAGTCCGGCGGTGTCGCCGGTGAGCAGGTATCCGTCACCGTACAACGTGGGGATGCCCGCGAGGCCGGCTTCTGAGATGACGTGGGCGGAGTACTCGAGCAGTTCGCCGCCTTCGACCAGTGGTTTGATGGCCGCGTTCTCCTTGAAGTCATCGAGAAGCGTGTAGATGTCGAGCTTGCCCTTGCGTTCTCGGGCGGGCTTCATGCCGAGCACGATGCCGAGGGCGATGGAGTTCTTGTTCGTGTAGAGGAAGCCGCCCCCGAGCATGCCTTTGGTGACATCGCCCATGAAGAGCTGGGCGGCGCCTTCGCCCGGGTTGAGGTGCCAGCGGCTCTCGATGACCTCGGCCGGAAGTTCGATGACCTCTTTGAAGCCCACCGCCTGATCGATATACGTGGGCCTCTCGCAGAGGCCGGCACGCTCGGAGACGAGCTTCAGGCAGCCCTCGGCCACGATGACCATGTCCGCGCCGATCTCATCTTCTCCCGCGCGGATGCCGATGACTCTGTCTTCCTCATCCTTCAGCAGCTCGTCGACCCTCTGCTTCGTGATGACCATGCCGCCCTTCTCCATCACCTTCTCCGACAGCCACTGATCGAAGGTGGCGCGGACGAGGGTGTAGGACTGGTGTGGCTGAGCGGCTACGTTCTGGGAGGTGTATTCCAGGGTTGTGGCAGCCTCATCACCCATGATGGTGATGAACTCCCTCGTCACCGGCCGCTCGAACGGGGCCTCCTCCCACAGCTCCGGGAACATGTCGTGGAGGGGGCTCAGATAGAGGCGCCCGCCGGTGACGTTCTTGGCTCCCGAGTAGTCGCCCCGCTCGATGACGATGACTTCGAGTCCCTCGGAGGCCAGACCGTATGCCGCCGACAGACCGGCGAGACCGCCACCGACAACGATGCAATCGACCTTTTCCATAAGTCCTTTCCTTGCTGTGCCGCCGCCACCCGAAGGCAGCGGCGGCACATTACAACGCAGGGTCTGTCAGATTGCGGCGCAGGCCGTAATCCTTCTTGCTACTTGAACGAGTTGAAGGCGTCGCCCCACTCGTCGCGGGCGATGATGCCGCGCATGATGTTGAGGCCGCCCTCGGCACCAACTTCATAGGACATGACGCCGCGCAGGTTCATTTCCAGCTCGGTGTCCTTGGTGTAGCCGAAGCCGCCGTGGTAGATCATGCCGTGACGGGCGATGTCGTGGCCAAGGGTCGGAGAGAGGCACTTGCAGGTGGCGACGACCTTGTTGAGGTCCTTGCGGCTGAAGGTGCCCGGGTTGGCCTGCTCGTAGCCGTACATCCACGCGGCACGGGTCAGGTTCAACTTGAGCATATCAAGCTGCATCCAGTCGTTCGCCATCTCGAAGTTGATGCCCTGGTTCTTGGACAGCGGCTTGTCGAAGAGGATGCGCTGCTGCACGTAGTCGGCCGAAATCTCGAGGGCCCTCTCGGCGCCACCGAGGCAGGCGGCCGCGACGATGATACGGGCGGCGTTAAAGCCATCCATGTTCACGTAGAAGCCCTTGCCCTCTTCACCCAGCAGGCACCACTTCGGAATCTTGGCGTCCTTGTAGATGAAGCCGCCGGTGGAGAGACCCATCCGACCCATGTCCTCATAGACGTGGTCGCTGATGCCGTCGATGGCGCGGGGCACGTAGATGAAGCTGATGCCCTTGTAGCTGGCGGCCGGGTCGGTGTAGGCCAGGGTGCAGTGACCGGAAGGATAGCCCCACTTCGCACATTCCTTCGGGCCGGAGATGTAGGCCTTCTCGCCGTTGAAGATGTAGTTGTCGCCCTCGGGGATGGCGGTCGTCGTGATCTTGGCGAGGTCGGAGCCGCCGGCGGGCTCGGTGGTGTTGATACCGCAGAAGCACTTGCCTTCGGCGACCTTGGGCAGCACGAGCTCCTTGAGCTGCTCGGTGCCGTACTTGTTGATGATGTACGCCCAGCCGATGGTGAGGAGGGAGTACACGGGGGTGGACATGGAGAGGTCGGCGCGCGCGATCTCGTGGATCGTGATCATGGCGTAGACCATGCGCTCCTCATCGGAGATGTCCATACCGCCATACTGCTCGGGGATGGTGACGGCGAACATGCCCAGGCTGGCCATGCCGTCGGTGATATCGGTGGGAATACCGTCGTGGGCTTCATCGATGGCGCGGGCCCGGGGCGCCAGATTCTTATCCAACCACTCACGGATGGACTGGCGGTACAGGTCCTGCTCGGGGGTAAACCTAAAGTCCATTAAGCTCCTCCTAGTAAAACACGGACGTTTCCTTTTGGGCCCTCAGCCTTCTCGAAGAAGCGCGTCGCCCAAGCTAGCGTGCAATCCTATCCTTTTTCGGTTGTCTACACCACCCCCTCTTTGCGAAGTCCAGAAATCTGACCATTGGAGTAACCGAGGCCGGAGAGAATCTCCTCTGTGTGCTCCCCGAGAAGGGGAGGGTGCCTGGTGTAGCTCACCGGGGTGGTGCTCAGCTTGACGGCGCTGCCTGCGGTTCTCACTTCTCCCAGCGTTGGATGCATCAAAGCCACGAGCATGTCCCGTGCCAATACCTGGGGATCAGCAAAGACTTCGCTTATGTCCTGAACGGGATCAGAAGGAATGTCTTCCCGTCTGAAGATCTCGAGCCACTCGGCCGCCGGACGCTCCTTGAGCCGGCTGAACATGGCATCGACCAAGGCATCGCGGTTCTCGACTCGGGCGGCGTTGGAGGCGAAGCGGGGATCGGAGGCCATCTCGGGGGCGTCGAGGGCCGCGCACAGTCTCGCGAACTGGGAGTTGTTGCCCACCGCGATCATGAACCACTTGTCCTTGGCTCTCACGGCTTGGTAGGGAACGACGTTGGGATTGGTGTTGCCCCAGCGCCCGGAGGCAATACCTCCGACGAGGAAGTTGCTTCCCGGATTGACCAAGGAGGAAACCTCGGCGTCGAGGAGGGAGATGTCCAAGAACTGCCCCTCGCCACTGGTGGTGCGATGGTACAGGGCCGTGAGGATGCCCACCGTGGCATTGAGCGCAGCGAGTACGTCGATGATGGGAAGGCCGACCTTCATGGGTGGCCCCTCGCGCTCACCAGTGACGCTCATGAAGCCGCCCCGACCCTGGATGACCACATCGTAGCCGGGGCGATCGGCCTCGGGACCGGTGCGGCCGTAGCCGCTCACCGAACAGTAGATGATGCCGCGATTCACCGCGCGGATGTCCTGGTATGCGATGCCGAGGCGTTCGGTGGTGCCCGTCTTGAAGTTCTCGATGAAGACGTCGGTGCGGGCTGCCAAATCGCGCAAGATGGCGCACCCCTTCTCCGACTTGAGGTCGAGCGTAAGGGAACGCTTGTTGCGGTTCAGTCCCAGGTAGTAGGCGGACTCGGTGCCACGAAAGGGCGGACCCCACGCTCTGGAGTCGTCACCCACGCCCGGCCGCTCGATCTTGATGACATCGGCGCCTAGGTCCCCCAGCATCATTGCGCAGGTCGGTCCGGCGACGACGCGGGAGAGGTCGAGCACTGTGATTCCGTCAAGAGCTCCGGGCATGCCTTCGCTTCGCTTGAAGTCTGGGCCGATACATACGCCTGAGGGCGGGAGGCTGGAGATGGCGTGTCACATGGAGCCACGGCGCGAGACCGCCGGCAACCCTCATGCTGGGAGCCATCGACCGGGTGCAAGAAGGCAGGAAGTAGCGCCTCTTGGGGGCCGAGTGTGCAGCATCACTATCATGCCACCTCGGACCCGCGAGTACAAGACGGGGCGGGATTGGACGAATGGAGCCCGCGGGTGTGTCTAGGGTGCGGGCGGGTTCTCAGCGAGGTGGGGCCCGTCTCCGGCGTCCCCGGCCCCTTCTTCCTCACCGCATGCCGGTTCCTCCGGCATGCGCAGCGGTGATTGATCCACCATCTCGAACACCCGGCGCAGGGCGAAGATGAGGGCGCCTTGCGAGTGACCCCGGTACCGGTGCCTTACCAAGGCTTCAGTCTCCGCTCTTCCTTCGAGCACCGAACGGCCGCGGAGGAGACGGGCGAAGTAGTCGCGGGCCAAGTCTGTCATGAGTGTGGAGGAGACGGCGACAATGAGGCCCTGTTGGTCCACCTCCACCACCACGCCCACTCGGCCGCGTACCGCTTGGTGCGACACGTCCTGCGGCAGGCGCGCGTAGCCGGAGAAGAGGTAGGTCGGCGGTGGCTTCGGTTGTGCTGGGCGGGGCACACTCATGGTCGGATTGTAACACCTTGGCCGGGGCTCTCGTGTGGACAGCAGCTACAACTTGAGCGTATCATCGCCCAAACGTCTGGAGGTACTCCTCTTGTCCCTTTCCATAGGCATCGTGGGCCTTCCCAACGTGGGCAAGTCGACCCTGTTTCACGCGCTCACCCGGCAGCAGGTGGCGGCCTCCAATTACCCCTTCTGCACCATAGATCCCAACGTGGGGGTCGTGCCGGTTCCCGACAGGCGTTTGGAGAGGATCGGGGAGATCATGCGGCCTGAGCGTCTTCTGCCTGCCACGGTGGAGTTCGTCGACATCGCCGGCCTGGTGCGAGGGGCGAGCAGGGGGGAAGGTCTCGGCAACCAGTTCCTCGCGCATATCCGGGAGTGTGACGCGGTGTGTGAGGTGCTCCGGGCCTTTGTCGACCCCGATGTGGTGCACGTGGAAGGGCGGGTCGATCCGGCGGCCGATGCGGAGACAGTGTTCACTGAGCTCGTGCTGGCCGATCTGGTCACGGTCGAGAAGGCATTGCCCAAGCTCGCCAAGCAGGCGACTTCGGTGAAGGAACTCAGGCCGAAGGTCGAGGTGTTGCGCAAGACCGGGGAGGCGCTCGCAGCAGGTACGCCGGTTCGTGACGCCGGCCTCTCGGCCAACGAGGCGGCCGCCCTGCACGACCTTCGTCTGTTGACGATGAAGCCGGTGATGTACGTGTTGAACGTGGGCGAAGACGAGCTCGGAGATCCGCCGGGCCGCATGGTCGGCAAAGATCTTGTTCCCATATGCGCGCGCCTGGAGGCGGAGTTGGCCGATGTGGAGCCCGAAGAGCGGCGGGAGTTCCTGCTCGATCTGGGGCTCGAGGAATCGGGTCTCGAGCGCGTGGTGAAGACGGGATACGAGCTTCTGGGTTTGATCACCTTCTTCTCCGCCCAGCCGAACGAGTCGAGGGCATGGACCGTCCCGCGCGGATACACGGCTCCTCAGGCTGCGGGAGTCATACACAGCGACTTCGAGCGCGGGTTCATCAAGGCCGAGGTGGTGGATTTCGAGACCCTCTCGGCACTGGGAAGCCCGGCCGCGGCCAAGGCCGCCGGCCGTGTCCGTATAGAAGGCAAGGAGTACGTGGTGCAGGATGGAGACGTCATTCACTTCCGGTTCAATGTCTGAGGGGGATGCGTGAAAGCACATTCGGAGAGAGGGAGGGAGACCCGCTCCCCGGGGCGTGATTCCAAGAAGAATCCCGCCTCAGAGCATACGGAGGTGCTGGGGCAGGGCATTCACCGGGTGACGCCGGCCACGGTATCGGAACAGGTGGCCGACCAACTGCGCGATCTCATCGGTTCCGGCCGCCTCCAGCCGGGTGACAGACTGCCGTCCGAACGAGAACTTGCCGAGCGCTTCGGGGTGGGCCGGCCCGCGGTGAGGGAAGCTCTGCGTGAACTCAAGGCACAGGGACTCGTCTCTGCCGGCCGCGGTCCCAAGGGGACGGTCATCACCGAGATGCCGGGTTCCGATATCAGTGCGCCGCTTGCCGGGTTGCTCGGCAAGGGCGCGGAACGCCTGCTCGACCTGATGGAGTTGCGCATCGCCGTTGAGGTGCAGGCCGCCGGCCTGGCGGCCAGGAGGGCCACTCTCGAAGACCTTCGCCGCCTCTCCGGTATCGAGATCCGGCCGTACGACTCGGGTCTTGCCGAGAGTGACATAGCCTTCCACCGGGGCATAGCCGAGGCTTCCCACAACGGGCTTCTGCGGCAGCTCTCGCAGGACATCGTCGACCTCCTGCACGAGCACATGCCCGCGATCCTGCATGTCATCTACACACAGCCGGGTGGGGCAGGTGCGGTACAGCGTCAACACGACATGGTGTTGGGGGCCATCCGGCGGGGTGACGAGGAAGCCGCCCGCAAGGCCATGCGCGACCACCTGTCATACGTGACCCGGGGGCTCATGCAGCTTGCCGGATCCGGTCCCTCGATCAGGCTGGTGATCATGGATCTCGACGGCACACTCCTTGCGGGTCCCCGTCACATCTCCGATCACACCAAGGAGGCCATTACCCTGGTGCGGGAGGCGGGCGCGGAACTCGTGATCGCCTCCGCCCGCCCTCCGCGTTCGGTCCGCCGCTACCACGAGGAGCTCGAGCTCATCACGCCCATCATCGCCTGCAACGGGGCCCTCCTGTGGGACCTCGTGGCCAACGTGCCTTTGAGCCGCGTGCCCCTGCGGCACGAGCTGGTCGAAGAGATGGTGACCATCGGCCGTGAGCTCGGCACCATCGTCAACCTCGAGTCAGAGGACGAGTGGTTTGCCGACCGGGTCAATGACAGGATTCTGGAGAATATAGAGCGGTACGGCGTGGCGCCGCCCAAGCAGGTGGGTACCATCGACGAGGTTCTCTCTCAGGCTCGTCCGGTGGATCAGGTGTTCATGGACCTCCGCGATCTCGATCTGGAGGCCCAGGACACGGCCAGAGTCACGCTCTCGCGCATCTTCTCCGGCCACGCCAACGTGACCGAGACCGTACCCGGCCTGGTCGACTTCGTGGCGGCGGAAGCTTCCAAGGCCTCCATGGCTCAACAGCTGGCTCGTTCCATGGGCATAGCCGCCGAACAGGTGCTTGCCATCGGTGACCACGACAACGACGTGTCGCTTCTCCAGTGGGCCGGTGTGGGTGTGGCGATGGGCAACGCCACGCCCGCGGCCAAGGCTGCCGCCGACGCTGTCACCTCCTCCAATCTACGCGAGGGTGTGGCCGAGGCGCTCGACCGTTGGGTTCTCGATCAGTTGGGCGCTCCCCGCTCCAGGTAGCGACTCACCGACGCGGCTTGTCCGCAACCGGGTTCTTGATATCCTGTATCAGCACATTCCCGACGCAAGGTCCCCTTCCCATGACGAGTGAGATGAAGAGTTTCGCCGCCTACTCCGGGACCGATGACTACATCGCGTCACCGGAGCTCATGCAAACCGTGAACGTCGCCGCCACTCTGGGCAGGCCCCTTCTCATCAAGGGTGAGCCTGGAACCGGCAAGACCATGCTCGCCCACAGTGTCGCCCGGGGCTTGGGGCTCGACCTGTTGGTGTGGAACATCAAGTCCACCACCAAGGCTCAAGACGGCCTCTACGTCTACGACACGGTCCAGCGCCTCTACGACAGCCAGTTCGGCGACCACGACGTCTCCGACATCGGCCACTACATCAAGCCGGGCAAACTGGGTGAGGCCTTCACCTACCCGGGGCGGGTCATCCTCCTCATCGACGAGATCGACAAGGCCGACCTGGAATTCCCCAACGACCTCCTCTGGGAACTCGACCAGATGGAGTTCCACATCCCCGAGACGGGCGCCACCATTCGCGCCAACGAGCGGCCCATCGTGGTGATCACCTCCAACGCCGAGAAGGAGTTGCCCGACGCCTTCCTGCGCCGCTGCGTCTTCCACTACATCGACTTTCCCGATGAGGACATGATGCGGAACATCGTCCTCGTGCACCATCCCGACATGCACGAGCGCCTTCTCGACATGGCCATAGAGGCTTTCTACTGGCTGCGGGAGGTTCAGGGTCTCCAGAAGAAACCCTCCACCAGCGAGCTGATCGATTGGGTGCAGGCCTTGGCCGTGGGTGGAGTCGACCCTGCCGATATCAGCAGGCGGCTGCCCTTCCTGGGGGTACTCCTCAAGAAGGACCACGACGTGGAGGCGTGCCTGCGGGCGCTGGGCGGACGCAAGGGAGTGGCCGCCGGCCGCAGATAGCGTGTTCGCTCAGTTCTTCTATGTACTTCGGGGCTACGGTGTCCCGGTCACCCTCACCGAGTGGTTGGCGCTCATGCAGGCTCTCGCCCAAGGCCTGGCGCTGTCCAGCCTGGATCGCTTCTACCTGTTGGCGCGCTCCGTCCTGGTGAAGTCCGAGACGTACTTCGACCAGTACGATCAGGCCTTCGCGGCGGTCTTCGAGGGTATCGAGACGCTGGTGGAGATCGCCGACGAGGTGTGGGACTGGCTGGCTGATCCAACTGTGTTTCCCGGTCTCTCCGTGGAGGAGAGGGCGGCGCTCATGGAGGCGCTGGGCGACATGGATCTCGACGAGCTGAAACGCATGTTCGAGGAGCGGTTGTCGGAGCAGACCGAGGCCCACCACGGCGGCAACTACTGGGTGGGTACGGGAGGTACCTCTCCGTTCGGGCACTCCGGGTTCCATCCCGGAGGTATCCGTGTGGGTGGTGAGAGCCGCAATCGCTCGGCGGTCAAGGTTGCCGGTGAGCGGCGCTACCGCAGTTACCGCACCGACGCCATCGTGGGTGTGCGGCAGTTCGAGATGGCGCTCAGACGTCTCCGGCAGCTCTCCAGCAAGAACGACTCGCTGCCCGATGAGCTCGACCTGGAGGCCACCATCGAGTCCACGGCCGATAATGCCGGCATCCTCACCTTGGAGTACCGCCGGAGCCGCAGAAACAACGTGCGCGTGCTACTACTCATGGACGTCGGCGGCTCCATGCACCCCTACATCCGGGTCTGCAGCCAGCTCTTCAGCGCCGTGCACAAGGCCGGCCACTTCAAGGATCTGCGCTTCTACTACTTCCACAACTGCGTCTACGACCACCTCTTCCTCGACACCTATTGCGCATACGACAACTGCGTGCTCACCAGCCGGGTGCTGCACGAGCTTTCCGGTGAGTACAAACTCATCCTGGTAGGTGATGCCGCCATGGCGCCGTCGGAGCTCATGGCCCGGGACGGCATCATCTGGTGGGGACGGACGAATGCGGAGCCCGGCATCGAATGGTTGAAGAAGCTGGCCCGCCACTTCGACCACGCGGTGTGGCTGAACCCCATTCCCGAGAAAGAGTGGTCACGCATGTACGGGCAGTACACCATGGAGAAGGTGCGGGAGGTCTTCCCCATGTACGAGCTGACGGTCGACGGATTGACCGCGGCCGTCAAGAAGCTGATGGTGAAGAGGTAGGCCGCCGCGGCCGCGGCGGCTCCTTGCAGGAGCGTGGGGCGCCTCAGTCGTTGATGGTCGCCTCCTCGATCACGACGGGCTCCAGCGGCACGTCGGAGTGGGGACCGGCGGTGCCGGTGGGCACTCCGACGATGGCGTCGACCACCTCCATCCCCTCCACGACCTTCCCGAACACGGCGTAACCCCAGCCGGAGGTGGTCTTGCCCCTATGGTCGAGGAAGCCGTTGTCCGCCACGTTGATGAAGAACTGGCTGGTGGCGCTGTGCGGGTCGGAGGTGCGGGCCATGGCGACAGTGCCCCGCGTGTTGTGCAGGCCGTTGGCCGCCTCATTGCCGATGGGGGCCTTGGTGGACTTCTGTTCCATCGACGGATCGAAGCCGCCTCCCTGGATCATGAAGTCCGGTATCACCCGGTGGAAAATGGTCTGATGGTAGTGGCCTTCGCGTGCATAGGCGATGAAGTTGGCCACCGTGTCAGGCGCGTCCTCGGCGAAGAGCTCGATGGTGATATCACCCTTGGAGGTGCGAAGGGTCGCCTTGAGGTTGCCGGGTGCGGGATGTCCTGCTGTGGCTTCGGGCTTCTCTGTCATGGTGTCTCCCTTTCCGTGTGTGCTTCGTCGGTGGTGGGTAAGGCTGGGGGCGGGTCGGCGGCTGCCGCGAGGGGCAGGGCCGGCGTGGCGGGACCGGGAACGGCCGCCAACCGGGCTACTCGCAGGCCGCCCACGATGACGGTGGTTCCTCCGGCGGCCGTATACCAACTGATCGGCTCCGCGAGGAAGAGGGCGGCGAATATGACGGCGGCCAGTGGTTCGATGTAGCTGAGTACGGCTGCGTAGTCGGCGCGTATCAGGCTGAGTCCGACGGTGAACAGGAGTATGGGGAGGCCGGTGTGGACGATACCGAGCACGGCGACCGAGCCCCAACCGGCGGGCCCCACGGGGCCGGGCAAGAGGAAGACGGCGGGGAGCAGCACGACTGCGGCTGCGGTCTGTTGTACGAAAGCCGCCGCTCCCGGGGGTACCTCGACGAGCATTCGCTTGGTGGCCAGTACAAACACGGCGTAGATCACCGCCGCCAGGAGGGCGAGGAGTGCACCGAAAAGGTTGCGGGAGCCGGCTGTCTCGAGCGCCTGGGGGCCGACGATGAGGGCGGTCCCGGCCAACGCGAGCATCAGGGGGAGGATGATGCGCCTGTCGAAGGGCACCCTGGTCGCCAGAGGAGTGAACAGAGCGACGAACACCGGTCCTATGTAGTTGAGGAGGATCGCCGTTGCCACCGTCGTCCAGGCGAACGCGGTGAACAGCGCCGACCAGCCTGCGGCCAGAAGCACACCGAGAAGTGCGAGTCGGAGCAGCGTGGGGCGGCCCAGCCGGGGAACGGCGCCGAGTTGGCCACGAAAGAGGAGGTAGAGACAGAGGGCGGCAGAGGCAAAGGCGACCCGCCAGAAGACCGTGACGAAGGGCGCCGCGCCGGACCAGCGGGCGAAGAGAGCCACCGAGCCCCAAATGGTCGCCGCGCCGGCCACGCTGAGGACTCCTTCAGCGGTGCCCTGGCTACGAGGTGGGACCTGCCTCAGGCGCGTGGACACTTCGCTGCTCTCTGCGCCGGGTACTCCACCTGTTGCGCGTTTCGGTAACGAACCGGACCCTCCACGGTCTCTCCGATGCGAGCAGTGCGACTACAGCCCCGAATGCCAGTAGCAGTTTGCGGATGAGGGGCATCGGGTCCCAATGATAGTCGATTCGGGCGACGACGATGTCTCTCAAGGGGAAGCGGTCGGGGAGGGCCGCGAGCCAGCTCTCACCTTCGTTCGAGGCGAAGGACAAGGCCGGATCTTCCATGTGCGTGACGTTCTTGCCGGGATAGTCCACCCACACGTGGTTGAATGAGTAGTGGAGGGTGTAGGGCAGGCTCTTGGCCTCGAGTATGCTCGCCGTGAGTAGTGCCTCGGCTTGGCAGTCGCCTCCTCTCTTCTCCACCACCTCGGCCACCGTGGGGAAGTACCAAGGCATGTCGTAGAGTTCCCAGGCCGTCTTGTAGGGCAGATAGTCTTGGCTGAACGCCTCCACCACCGCCGCATCGTCGGGAAGCGTGCCGGCGATGCCGGCCACGGCCTGCGGATCGAGGGGTGGTTCGAACAGGCGGGAGATCGAGGAGACGAAGGGGCGGGGATCCGGGTAGAGCACCAGCCACACGAACACGAAGAAGGCGGTGAGCACGACCACACGGCGCCCGGCCGACGTGCGTCTACCACCGGCCTTTGCCGCCCCGTGTGTCCTGTTCGTGTCCGGCGCTGCCATGGTCTGCTCTCATCCCCATTCCATATTGATTGTATAAGAACATTCTACGGCACCATCACGAACTCGGCCTGAGGATCGGCGGTTTCACCTGCGATGAGTACTCTCCTGGTGCGGGTCATCGGCAGCTTTGGTGGTAGCATTGGCACTCGGATAGGCATGCGTCCATGCGGAGCGAGGAGTAGCCATGATCCTTGAAGCCGATTGGGTCGTTCCCATCTCCAGCGAGCCCATCACGGGCGGCGCGGTGTGTGTGCGTGAGGGAGAGATCATCGATGTGGGGCCGGCCAACACGGTGCGTGAGAGGTACCCGGGCGAGAAGACGCGGGTCTTCGACGAGGCCGTGCTGTTGCCGGGCTTCGTCAACGCCCACTCGCATCTGGAGCATTCTGTCTTCAGGGGCCTGCTCGACGATTATCCCTTCGGCGAATGGCTGCTCCGCTTCATCGAGGTACGGAGGCGGTTGGGAAGGGAGGAGATTTCGGCCTCGGCTCTTCTGGGGGCCATGGAGTGCGTGAGTTCCGGCATCACCACGACGGCGGATACCGGGCACACTGGTGAGGCCGCCGTCAACGCCGCCAACCTCTTCGGGTTGCGCCTCCACGCCTATCTCGAGGTCTTCGGCATGGACGACTCGCGCATCGGCGAGACCCTGCGCCACCTCGACGAGCGGCTGAACAAGTTGAGTGAGGTGGCGGGGCCGCTGGTGCAGGTGGGAGTGTCCCCGCATGCTCCCTACACCGTCTCGGGGCCGCTGTACCGGGCCCTCATGGCTTACGCGCTCGGTGCAGGAGTGGGAATGGCCACCCATCTGGCGGAGTCGGGCGCCGAGGTGCAGTACCTGCGTGACGGGTCGGGGGTCCTGGCTCACGACTTCCGTGAGTTGGTCGGCTGGGATTCCCTCACGGTCATGCCCACGGGAGCCACTCCGGTGAAGTATCTCGAGCAGTGGGGCGCGCTGAATCCAAGCCTCACCGCCGTGCACTGCGTGCAGGTGTCACCCGACGACATCGAGGTGCTCAAAGAGCACGACGTGGCCGTCGCGCATTGCTGTAAGTCGAACGCCAAGCTCGCCTGTGGCATAGCGCCCGTGGGCCACTTCCTCGAGGCCGGCCTCCGGGTGGGCCTGGGTACCGACAGCCTCGCCTCCAACAACATCCTCGATATGTTCGCCGAGATGCGAGAGGCGATTCTCATGTACCGCGCGAGCAGGTTCGAGACCGAGGGCCTCCAAGCCGGCACGGCCCTTCGCATGGCCACGTTGGGCGGGGCCGAGGTACTCGGCATCGATGATCTGGTGGGAACCCTGGAGCCGGGCAAGCGCGCGGACCTGATCGCCGTCGACATGAAGTACAGTCACTTCGCCCCCATCGACGATCCGATCTCGGCGCTGGTCTACGGGGCGAATCAGGAGGACGTATTCTTCTCGATGATCGACGGCCGGGTGGTGTACGACAACAAGGAGTTCAAGGGCGTGGACGGGGCCGAGATCACCAAGCGGGCGGCGGCGGCCCGGGTGGTCCTGAGAGGTTGAGTCTTTGCGCCGCCGGTGGCCTCGTGTATCGCTATAGTGCATAATCGAAATAGAGGTTCCCGGTCTTCACAACGAAGGCCTCAAGAGTAGGGAGAAACAGCTGGTGCTACTGCATAGGAAGCAAATCAACAAGTGGGCCAAATGGGTCGCTCTGGTGCTCGCCGTGGTGTTCGCCGTGAGTTTTGTGGCCATGGGCGTGGGTAGTGGCGGCGGGTTGAACTGGTCTAGTCTGTGGGGTGGCGGCGGTGGCGGTAGTGCCGGTGCGCAGTCGCCGGAGCAGCAGATCGAGGAGTGGGAGGCCCGGCTGGCCGAGAATCCGAAGGACACCGAGGCGCTTCTCGGCCTGGCCAATCTGTACGGGGCTCTGGGCAGGCAGGATCTGGCGGTGTCGTACCTGGAGGAGCTCGCCGTGCTCGAGCCGGGAGCGGGTGAAGTCCACATGAGGCTGGCCTCCATTTACCTGTCGCCGGAGGTGCAGAACAACCAGGCCGCGGTTCGGGTGCTGCAAGAGGCCACCGCTCTCGATCCCAACAACGCCGACGCCTTCCTGCAGTTGGGTGTCGCCGAACGTGGTGTCGGTAATATCAACGGCGCCATCCTGGCGTGGAACCGGTATCTGGAGCTCGACCCGGACGGCCAGATGGCCGAGACGGTCCGGCAGCAGATCGAGCTGATGGCACCAAAACCGGCGGACTCCACCACGACCGAATCGTCCCCTGAGGAGGCCGGCAACTGAAGGCCGGGTGAGCCACGAAAGTGCAAGTGCGCAAGGGCGGGGCGTTTCCCTCCCGGCGGTTCGGCGTGCGGCGGGCGGTGCCCCGGTGTCTCTTCTCTCCTGTCATACCGTTCGAGCGGCCTTACGTGCAAGCCGCTGCGAGTGGTGGTAAAGTCGAGTCTGTACCGCGGTAGGGGGTCATGGAAGTCGCGATAGAGAAAACCACGGCCAACGGCGTCGACATCGTCCACGTCGACGGGGAGCTCGATCTCTACACGGCTCCTCGGTTCAAAGATGCCTTGAATGAGGTCATCGCTGCTGGGCCCTCGAGCCTGGTTGTTGACCTCACCGGCGTCGGTTTTCTCGACTCCACCGCGCTCGGGGTTCTGCTTGGGAGTCTCAAGACGCTCAGGGCGCAGGGCGGCCGGGGTTCCATCAGCCTGGTGGTCGATGATCCTCACGTGTCCAAAGTGCTCCGCATCACCGGTTTCGAAGGCCTGTTCGACATCCACGAGTCCGTGGGCGAAGCCCTTGCCGTCAACGCAGCCCGCCTCTGAAGCCACCCACTTCACAGCACCCTTCTCATTGCCGATAATCACGGCACATCCATGCCGATAAGGACCATGCGCTGATGCAGCTCATCATTACAGAGAAGAACGACGTGGCGACCAAGATCGCCGACATCCTCGCGGCCGGCAAGCCGAAGGCCGAGGCCTTCCTCAAGGTGCCCTACTACTTGTTCGCGGACGTGGAAGGGCGTGACACAGCCGTGATCGGCCTGAAGGGCCACGTGCTCCAGGTGGAGTTCCCGGAGGACTACGCCGACTGGCGCAAGGTCGACCCCTCGGCCCTCATCGACGCTCCTCTCGTGAAGGGCGAGACCGCCAAGTCGGTGGTGCGGGCGGTGAAGCGGCTGGCCAAAGAGGCCGACTCGCTGATCATCGCCACCGACTACGACCGTGAAGGCGAGCTCATCGGCTTGGAGGCGCTCGAGATCGCTGCCGAGGCCAATGAGAAGCTTCTGCGTACGGTGCGGCGGGCCAAGTTCTCGTCACTGACCGCGTCTGAGGTGAAACAGGCCTTTGCCACGCTGGGTCATCTCTCCGAACCGTTGGCCAGGGCCGGCGAGGCCCGCCAGGACATCGATCTCATCTGGGGGGCGACGCTCACGCGTTTCGTGTCGCTCGCCACGCGGCGGCTGGGGAACCAGTTCTTGAGTGTGGGCCGGGTGCAGACGCCCACGCTCGCCCTCATCGTGGAACGCGAGAAAGAACGGCGCGCCTTTGTGCCGGAACCCTACTGGGTGGTCACCGTGGATCTGCAGGTGCCCGAAGCCCCGGTGTTCACGGCCGTCCATAAAGAAGAGCGGTTCTTGGACGAGGATCGTGCCCGTTCCGTGTTCGCCACACTTACCGGCCCCGCTCGCGTCACCTCTGTGAAGGCGACCAAGCGCCGGGTGGCTCGCCCCGCACCTTTCAGCACCACAACATTCATGACGGCAGCCACCTCCCTGGGTCTAAGCGCCTCTGCCGCCATGCGGGTGGCGGAAGGGCTGTACATGGGCGGCTACATCAGCTATCCACGTACCGACAACACCGTCTACCCGAGTTCCCTCGATCTGCGCGAGATACTGAGTGACCTCGCGAGGGGAGAGTTCGGTGACGATGCCCGCCGGCTTCTCGCCAAAGAGAAGCTCAGTCCCAGCCGGGGCAAGAAGAAGACGACCGATCACCCTCCCATCTATCCCACGGCCGTGCTGCCCACGGGTGTTCTCGACGATCGCTCCCACCGGGTGTACGAGTTGGTGGTGCGCCGCTTCTTCGCCACCATGGCCGACGACGCCCAATCGGAATCCACCCGGATCGACTTGGACGTGAACGACGAACCCTTCCTGCTTCGGGGTACCCGGGTGGTGGAGCCGGGCTGGATGGCCTACTACCCCTACACGCGCCAGAAGGACGCGGAAGTGCCGGGGCTCGCGGAGGGTGATACGGCGGAGCTGATCGACAAGCGTCTGGAGGCCAAGGAGACCCAGCCGCCGTCGCGCTACGGCCAAGGCACGCTCATCGAACTCATGGAGAAACACAACCTGGGCACCAAGGCCACGCGGCACAACATCATTCAGAATCTGTACGACCGGGGCTACATCGTGGGTAATCCCGTGGAGCCCACCGAGACCGGCATCAAGATGGCCGAGGCCCTCAAGGAGTATGCGGCGCGCATCGCCTCACCGGAGATGACCGCGGAGCTCGAGGGCGATATGGACGCCATAGCCGACCGCTCTCTCTCCAAGGAAGAAGTGGTGGAGATCTCCCGCCAGCTTCTGCGGGAGGCCTATGGGTCGCTGGAGGAGAACCGCGACAAGGTGGCGGGCAAGATTCTCGAAGGTATAAGTGACGACAAGGTGGTGGGTGAGTGCCCGCGCTGCACGAAAGACCTGCGCGTCATCCGCTCGAAGGCTTCGAAGAAGCGGTTTGTCGGCTGCGAAGGGTACCCGGATTGTGTGCAGACCTATCCTCTGCCACAGCGTGGAGACATCATTGCCACCGGCGAGTCCTGTCCGCAGTGTGGCACGCCGCGCATCAAGGTGCTGGGTGGCCGCAGACCGTGGACGATTTGCCTGGATCCGGATTGTCCCACCAAGGATGAATACAAGCAGCGCGCGGCCAAGCGGGCGCGGGCGGCGAGGGAGGCGGACGGCAGCCCCACGACGGACGGTACGGCTGCCGCGGACGGCGATGCGGGTGCGGGCGGCGTCGGTAAGACCAAGGCCGCCAAGCCGGCGAGGAGCACCTCCGCCAAGAAGACCTCGCCCAAGAAGGCCGCCGCAAAGAAGCCTGCCGCGCCCAAGAAAGCAGTCGCGCCCAAGAAGGCAGCCACCGCCAAGAAGACCTCGGGCAAGAAGACGGCCGCTTCGACGAAGGCGGGTGCGGGAACGTAGCTGAGGGCGGCGCGGTCCGACGTGATGTGTCGGCGGAGAGAGAAGGAGACGATCATGACCGCACATCGAATCAAGAGCCGGGACGGACGCCTGGGCCTGTGGCACGCGTTGGCCGTGGCGTGTGTGGCCGCGGTGCTGGCCTGCCTGCTCATGCCCGGCACCGTGCATGCGGCCGGTGAGCGCATCATCATCTTGGGGGCCGACCTGAGCGCAGCCCAGCGTGGCGAGATGCTGACCCTCTTCAAGGTGAAGGAGGGCGAGGTCCCCATCCTCACGGTCACGAACGCCGAGGAAAGGGAGTATCTCACCGGGGTGGTGCCTTCTGCACAGATCGGCACCCGGGCGATCTCTTCTGTATTCGTACGGGTGAAGAACGACGGCTCAGGCATCAACGTACAGACCAAGAACATCACCTACGTCACCGAACGTGCCTACGCCAATGCTCTCGTCACCGCCGGCATAAGCGGAGCCGATATCTTCGCGGCGGCGCCGTTCCCCGTGTCGGGTACCGCAGCCCTCACCGGTGTCTTCAAGGCCTTCGAGCAGGTGACCGGGGAGCCGATTCCCGAGGATGCCAAGCAGGTAGCCACCGAAGAGCTGGTGGAGACGTCCGAGATCGGGGAGCAGGTGGGTGATCCGGGCAAGGTGGCCGAGCTCGTGCGGCTGGCCAAGGAAGAGGTAGTGAGGCGCGGTCTGGACGATCCGGCCGCCATCCGGATGGTGGTGATGGAGATCTCAGTGCGGCTGGGTCTCGACCTCACCGAAGCCCAGATCGACAGACTGGTAGAGCTGCTGCGTAAGGTCGGCGGCTTGAACCTCGATATCGAGACCATCCAGAAGCAGCTGAAGGATTTCCAGGACTCCATCGGCCTGACCGACGAGCAGGCGCGGAGCATTTGGAAGGCGATAAGCGACTTCTTCGTGAGTATCTGGAGGGCCATCTTTGGGTGAGCCGGAGCAAGGAGTCCTCATCACCTTCGAGGGCATCGACGGCTGTGGTAAGTCTACTCAACTCGAACTCCTCGCGGCCGATCTCGAAAGCCTCGGGCTGGAGGTGGTGAGGACCCGGGAGCCGGGGGGCACGAGGCTTGGCGAAGCCATAAGGGAGGCACTGCTCGACGCGCGGAATGACGGCATGTCTCCGCGTGCCGAAGCGCTACTCTACGCGGCGGCGAGGGCACAGCTCGTCGAAGAGGTGATCAGGCCGGCGCTGGCCGCGGGGCGGGTGGTGCTCTCCGATCGCTACATCGACTCCTCCCTCGCCTATCAAGGGTTTGGGCGCGAACTGGGCCACGATGACGTCATCCTCTTGTCCGCCTGGGCCACCGATCACCTCTTTCCTGATCTCACGCTGCTCCTCACGGTGACGCCGGAGGTGAGGCGCACCCGGATGAAGAGAGTCTCCGACCGCCTCGAGTCGGGAGGCGAGGAATTCTTCCATAAGGTGGAGGAGGGGTACCGGCGGCTTGCACACGACCACCGCCACCGCATCCGGGTCGTGGATGCCAATGCCGGCATTGAGCAGGTGTACGAGCACGTACGTCGCGAAGTCGACGCGGCGCTCGGGTTGTTCGGCGGTTAGGGGAAGGGCGATCCATGCCGGCACCGGTGCTTGGTTCAATCGTGGGGCAGGAACTTGCGGTGGCTGTTCTCGACCACGCTCTCGCCCACGAGGCTTCCCACGCCTATCTCTTCACGGGGCCGCGGGGTACGGGCAAGAGCGACGCCGCTCTCGCCTTTGCGGCCGGATTGGTGTGTCCCTCTCGCGGGTGCGGGGAGTGTGACACCTGCGGCCGGGTTCATCGTGGCATTCACCCCGACGTGGAGGTGGTGTCTCCCGACGGGGTGAGCATCCTGGTGGGACAGGTGCGGGAGATCAATCGGGAGGTCGCTTTGCGACCCTTCGAGGCGGCCGCACGCTGCTACGTGATCCTGGAGGCGGAGACCATGAACGAGGAGGCCGCGAATGCCTTTCTCAAGACTCTCGAGGAGCCCCCCTCTCACGTGCACTTCGTTCTCGTGACGAATGCCTACGAGAAGGTGCGTCCCACCATTGCGTCGCGCTGCCAGCTAGTACATTTCACCCGCGTCCCGGCGGTTGTGCTGACGGACTACCTCGTGAGGGTTCTGGGAGTGCGTGAAGGGCAGGCGGGGGTCTTCGCGAGGGTCAGCCAGGGAAGCCTCGCGTATGCCCGGCTTCTCGCCACTTCGCCGGAAGCGCGTGTCCGGCGGGAGCGCTTTCTCGGATGGGCGCGCTCCATACCGGCCTCCAGCATGGCGGAATTGGAGCACATGCTCGACGAGATCATGGATTCTTCTGAGGAGGAGGCCGTTCGTGTGGCCACCGGCCTCGAGACCCTGCGCGAGCGTGACCTGGAATGGGCTCCCGATGCCCGAGCCCGGAGCCGGGTGCAGAAGGCCTACGATCAACGCGTGAAGCGTGAGCGCAGACGGGTGGCGGGCGACACGTTGGCGGAAGTGAGGAACGTCTTCGCCTACTGGTACCGGGACATGGCAGCCGTGGCCATGGGGGCCGACGACGCGGTGTGCAACTACGACTATCTCTTCGAGCTTCAGCGGGAGGGTACCGATTCGCAGGTACCGGCATATCTGGACGCGGTACGGGTTGCGCAGAGGGCGGACCACCTGTTCCGCTATAATGTCGATGCGCGTTGCGCACTGGAAGACATGCTTCTCTCCCTGAAGGAGGCCCTCCGCTAAGTGCCCGAAGTCGTTGGTGTTGTCTTCAAGAACGGTGGCAAGACGTACAGCTTTGAAAGCGGTTCGCTGGATCTGTCCCGTGGCGACCTTGTGGTGGTTGAAACCGTCCGCGGGGTCGAAGTGGGCGAAGTCGCCGAGCCTCCCCGTGAGATGGCCGAGGAGTCGATCACCGCTCCCCTGAAACCGGTTCTCCGCCGGGTCAACAGCCAGGACCTCGAGACCATCGCCGCCAACGAGGCCCTGCGCGAATCCGCTCTCGACACCTGTCGCCGTCTCATCGGCAAGCACGAACTCGACATGAAGCTTGTCGACGCCGAGGTGCTGTTCGGCGGGGGCAAGATCGTCTTCAGCTTCTACGCCGAGGAGCGGGTGGACTTCCGGGCCTTGGTGGTCGATCTGGCCAAGGCTCTGCGCATGCGCATCGAGCTCAGACAGATCGGTGTTCGTGACGAAGCCCGCATCTTGGGAGGCCTGGGGCCGTGCGGCCGGCACCTGTGTTGCACCCTGTTCCAAGTGGACCAAGAGCCGGTGTCGATTCGCATGGCCAAGGAACAGAATCTGCCGCTCAACCCCATGAAGATCTCCGGCCTCTGCGGCCGCCTCATGTGCTGCCTGAAGTACGAGCAGGACCACTATGTGACCTTCCGCAGAGAGGCGCCCCGGCGCGGTACGCCGGTACAGACCGAACGGGGCCGAGGAGTGGTCATCGGGTATGAAGTGCCCAAAGACTCGCTCACCATCAAGTATGAGGACGGCGGCATCTTCGACGAGCCGATCGGGCAGTGCATGCCGGTGGACAAGCTCTGCTGTGGTGGAGCAGGCGGCGCAGGCGGCCCGTGTCGCGGCGCCGAGGCGGCCTCTGCGGAGAACGGGTCTGTTGCGAAGCAGCCGGTGGCGGCACCCTCCGCCGTGAGGGGCGCCCGGGCGGGAGAGCGTCCGGCAGTCGACGGTGTGGCAGGTGGGGCTCCGAAAGACGTTGCCGCTGAGCCGCAGGTGTCCGGCGCAGGCAGAAAAATCGACGCGGATACGTCGAGCGGCCCGAGCTCAGCAGGTGGAGCCGGAGGCGCAGAGGCCGGAGGCTTGGTACGGGAAGGCGAAACGGCCGAAACCCAAGCAGCCGGTGGCGAGGGCGCCTCCTCGAGCGACAAGGCCAAGAGCAAGCGGAAGCGTGGGCGCCGCCGCTCGTCCCGGTCCGGCAAGAACAAGAGCGAAACATCGGCAGACAGCGGTTCCGGCGCGGCCGGCACGTCGGGTTCTGCCGGTGACGCAAAGCAGGGCGGCAGTCGGACGGCCAAGGGTGGAGCGGCAAAGGACGGCCGGGCCTCGGGGGAGACCGGCTCGAAAGACACCGGGCCGAGAGAGGGCTCAGGGCAAGGGAGCGGCGAAAGCGGTGGGGGTTCCGCACCCGCCAAGAAGCCGCGCCGCAGGCGCCGGCGGCCGCGCCCGCAGTCCGAGGGCGGAGGGGGAGACCCGGGTTCGAGCGGCACCGGCGGAGCCGGGGGCGACTAGGGTGTTGCAGCCGTTGGAGCAGCCGGCAGGATGTCGGCGGCCCATCTTCGGAAACGGGCAGCGCCGGTGTGCGGCCGCCTTGTCAAGCCCTACGCCAGTCACTAAACTTGGCGTTCCCGAGCCGACGTAGCTCAGCTGGCAGAGCAGCTCACTCGTAATGAGCAGGTCAGGGGTTCGATTCCCCTCGTCGGCTTTCTCTTTGCTCCTTCTCCAGAGAGCTCTCGCACACAAGTCAGCACACTACCGATGCCGACAAGGAGTGTGTGCCGGAACCCCAGGTATCGACGTGCTCCACCTTGTACCGGGTTGACTGGAGGGCACACCCGCCTATACTCCGTAAAGACGCACGAGAACAGGTGCCCGGGTGGGCGGGAGAAGGAGGCGGTTGTGTCCGTTGTCGTCGTGCAGGGTTTGCGAAAGGTCTACGGGAGCCTTGCCGCCGTGGACGGGCTCGACCTCACCATCGAGCCGCACGAGGTGGTCGCGCTTCTGGGGCCGAATGGTGCCGGCAAGACCACGACGGTGGAGATTCTCGAGGGATACAGGAAGCCCGACGCCGGAAGCGTCTCGGTGCTGGGGATGGACCCGCAGACCGGCGGTGGAGCGTTTCGCGAGCGGATCGGTATCGTGCTGCAGGAGGCCGGCTTCGAGGAGCAGTTCACGCCGCGGGAACTCATCCGGCTGCAGGCCGGCTACTATCCGCATCCGCGGGCGGTGGATGAGGTGATCGGCCTGGTGGGGCTGGAGGAGAAGGCCGACTCCAAGGTGAAGACGCTCTCCGGCGGGCAGCGTCGCCGGTTGGACCTGGCACTCGGCATCGTGGGCGATCCGGAGATGCTGTTCCTCGACGAGCCCACGACCGGCTTCGACCCCTCCGCGCGCCGAAAGGCATGGGATCTGGTCGACCGCCTACGCGACCTGGGCGCTACCATCCTGCTCACCACTCACTACTTGGACGAGGCCCAGCACCTGGCCGACCGCGTGGTGGTGATAGACAAGGGCAAGGTCATCGCGCAGGGTACCCCCGAGGAGCTGGCCGCCGCCTCGGGCGCGGCCACCGTGGTGTCATTCCGATTGCCGAAGGGCACGGAGCCGTCCGATCTGCCCGTGGTGGGGGACGATGTCCGGATCAAGGGGACGGTGGCGGAGGTGCGGACCCAGCGGGCGACTGCCGATCTGCATGTCCTCACCGACTGGGCGCTCGCTCGTGACTTCCAGCTGGAGGGCCTCACCCTGGCCCGACCCAGCCTGGAGGATGTCTACCTCGACCTGGTGGGGCCGGCGGAGGAGTCGGCTGAGCCGGCGGAAGCGGGGGAATGAGATGAGGCGTGGTGCAGGCATCCTCTTCCGCCAGGTCGGCCACGAATTACGAAGTCTCAGCCGGGAGCCGATCACCCTCGTTCTCAGCGTCGGCTTCCCCCTTCTCTTCTTCGTGATCATCGCGTCGGTGGTGGGCAATCAGATCGTCGACGCCCGCCAAGGCATCCGGCTGGCTCAGTTTCTCGCTCCCTCCTTCGCCTCCTTCGGCGTGGCGATGGCCACCTTCTCCTTTCTGGCCTACGGTTTTGCCGAAGCCCGCAGCACCGGCGTTCTCAAACGGCAGAACGGCACGCCGTTGCCGGTCTGGGCGTTGCTCGGCGGCCGCATGGGGGCGGCGCTCATCTTGGGGCTCATCGCGTCGGTGCTGGTGGTGGGGGTAGGGGTCGCGGCCTATGACGTCCAGATAATCTGGAGAACCCTCCCCGCCGTACTCGTCACGCTGGTCGTGGCTTCGCTCGCCTTCAGTGCGCTGGGGCTGGCCGTGGCTGCGTTGGCCTCGACGCCGCAGTTCACCTTGGCACTCACCGGTGGCATCGTCATCCCCCTCGGCTTCATCTCCGACATCTTCATGTTCGGTGGCAATCTCCCCGGATGGCTGTCTGTGCTGGGGTGGAGCTTCCCGTTGCGCCGTCTTGTGAATGCACTGGGGGACGCCTTCAACCCCTACCTCTCCGGCAGCGGGTTCTCCGGTCAGCACCTCGGCGTCATCGTGGCCTGGGGGGTGGTAGGGGCGGCAGCGGCGGCGTGGGCGTTGCGGAGGGAACGGGATCGTGTGCGCCTTCGCGGTAGCCACAGCCCGAAGGCCGTGACTGCGGATGCCCGCCCGCGGCACGTTTCCCGTCCCGCTCTGTTCGCTCTTCTCCGCGATCAGATGGGCCACACCTGGGCGGTGCTGTGGAGGGATGCCTCCTCCACCTTCTTCGCCGTCATCTTTCCCGTGCTGCTGGTCTTGCTCATACCCACCGTCAGCGGTGGTGGGGACATACTCATGCCGGCGGGCCAGACTCTCGGCGCCTTCTATGCTCTCACCATGGCGGTGTACGGCGCCGGCGTGACGGCCTTCGTCAACATGCCGGAGAGCGTGGCCCGGGCGCGGGACCAAGGGGTTCTCAAACGCGGACGAGGCACCCCTCTCCCTCTGGCGGCCATGCTGGGCGGACGGATGGCCGGCGCTCTCGTCGTCTCGGTTGTCACACTCGTTGTCCTCCAGGCCGTCGCCTCTCTCCTGTATGGTGCGTCGCTGCCGGCCGGCTGGGGAACCGTGCTGGTGGTCTTCCTTCTCGCCTGCGTCTGTTTCTCGGTTGTAGGCCTTGCGGTGGTATCCATCACCCGCTCCGCTCAAGCGGCCATCGGCGTGACTCTCGCGAGTCTGCTCACCTTGAGCTTCTTCTCCGACGTGTTCATAGTGGGGCTGCGGTTTCCGGACGTGTTGGAGGGGATCTCCTGGGTCTTCCCGCTCCGCCACGCCACCCGCGCCCTCACCGACGCTGCCATCCCCGGCACTGCCGCATTCTCCCTGCCCTGGGGACACATAGGGGTATTGGCCGCGTGGACCGTGGCAGGCATCGCGGTCACCGCATGGCGTTTCCGCTGGGAGCCGCCGGCCGGCGCCGGCAAGAAGGGCAAAGCCGCCAAGGGCGGGAAGGCGGGCTGACACCAGAGAGTCGCGACGGCCGGCGTGGCGGGGCGAGACGGGACTGCGGCTGGGCCGCACGCGGCCTCAGCCCGTGCGGTTACTCCTCCTGACCCACGATCTCCACGAGCTTGACCTTGCCCGTGGCGCCCTTCTTCACCTCCATCGAGCCAGCCGGCACCAACTGCAGTTCGGGATTGATGCGCAGGTTGTCCCGCATATAGGCGCGCAGGTCGGTGGAGAGCTGCGCCACCTCGTGATGCGAAAGCCCCGAGCCGTGTTCGATAGTGAGTCGGAGGGGTGGGCGCACCAGCGGGCCGGGCTTGTCGAGCAGAATCCGGAAGGTGCCGGTGGTCTTGGGCACGAAGTTGCTCACCGCCTCCTGAATGGCTGAGGGGTATACGTTCACACCCTTGACGATGAGCATGTCGTCGCCCCGGCCGACGATCTTGAAGCGAATACCGGGGAAGCCGCATTCGCAGGGAATGGTGAAGACCTGAATGATGTCGCCGAGCAGGTAGCGCAGGAACGGCCCACCCTCCCAGTCGATGAAGGTGAAGACCATCTCGCCGATGGCGCCATGCGTCATCTCCACAGGTTTCTTGGTCTCGGGGTCGACGAGCTCGAGAACGCAGTGGTCGGGTGAGGTGAAGTGCATGCCGCGGTACTCCTCGTCTCCGCAGCAGATGCCGTGGAAGGCGTGGCCGCCCCCCGTGTGGTCGAACACCCGGGCTCCGAAGCCCTCGCGCAGTCTCTTGCGTACCGATTCGATACCGCCGCCGGGCTCGGCCGCACAGAAGAACCAGCGGATGCCGAGGTCCTTGGCCTCCTTGCCGGTGAGGGAAGGGGCCTTCTCGATGAGGTACTCCCCGAAAGACGGCGTGGCGATGAGGGCATGGGGCTTGGTGAGCAACAGAAAATCGATGAGCCGTTTGGTCCCTCCATCGATGCCCACCGGGACGCAGCACAAACCCATGGCCTGCAGGCCGTCGGAGAGAGGCAGTCCGCCCGTGAACATGCTGAGCGAAAGTCCCTGAAGCACCACGTGGCCCGGCCGTAGACCGGCCCGCCAGTACTTGCGCGCGTGCATCTCGTTGACCACGTTCACGTCGTGCGCGGTGAGCGTGTAGAGAGTGGGTGTGCCGGTGGTGCCCGACGTGGAACTCAGGCGCACGATCTTGTCCAGGGGAGCACAGGTGACCGTACCGTACGGATGCCCGAACCGGTCGATTGACTCTTGCTGCGCGCGCCGGTGCTCTTCCTTCGTCATGAGCGGGATCTGCTGGAAGTCCTCGAAGCTTCGGATGTCGTCGGGAGAGATGCCCGCCTCATCGAGCTTGCGGCGGTAGTGCAGGGAGTTGTCGTAGTCGTAGCGGACCTGTTGCTGGAGCCGCCCCCACTGCAGTTCCCGCATCTCCTCGGCCGGCATCGTCTCGATCTTCTCGTTCCAGAGCCTTCGTTCCATGGATGTCCTTCCTATTCAGCGGCGTGCCGCTCGACGAAATCTCGGCTCAGCGACAGGGTTCCGGTGGTCGGATCCTCTTCCACGCGGTCGAACTCGTATGTCTCTCCCTGGATGTCGGTCGACACGTGGCGAGCGCCGTGAGTGTCCGGCCCGAGCGTGATGAGTGCTTCCGCGTGCTTCAGTGCGGCTCCTCCGGGGCCGATGACCGGGACGCCGACACGGTCCTGCAACTCGAGCTCCCGGGTGAAACCGGTGCAGCCGAGCACGATACTGTCCACACTGATCTTCCCAAGGAGAACCTCACAGGTGGCGGCGAGAGCTTCGAGCCAGGCTTGTTGCCGGTTGGCCGGCGGGGCGGGTCGGCGGTCTTGACCGGCCGGTGATGGGGGGCCGGAGTCGAGCAGCTCACTGACGGCCAGCACGTGGCGTTCGAATCTGTACAGTGAGATCAAGTGCTCGTAGACGACGCTCTGCCCCAGGTTCGGCGTGACCACGGCTGTGCGGTCGCCCAGGCACCGAGCGCACAAGAGTCCGGCAAGAAAGGCTGAGACCACGGGCACGCCGTTGTAGCAGCGCACGTCGGCGAACTGGTCGCAGGTGCAGTCTACCACCACGGCGTCGAACCCTTGCGCTGCTGCGGTCGAGAGGGCGGGCCGGAGTGTGCGTGCGGAGAGGAGACGGTCATCGAGGGTGGCAAGGGCAGGGTGCGCGCGCCGCGGTGCCACGAAGGCGAGTTCAGTACCCTCAGTGGCTACCCGCCGACGGGCGCGCATCAGCTCGAGCACCATCGCCTCGGTATCGGGCTCCGCGACCGGAACCGGCAGCACCACCTTGATCCGCCCCATCTCTACCCCTCGAGCCCGTACAGTCGCTCAGCCGCTTCCGGGGAGATGACGCCGTCCTCCACCTCTTCCCGAATCTTGCTCCGGCTGCGCAGCTTGGGATCGCCAAAACCGCCGCCGCCTCCGGCCACTTGGCGGAGCATGGCGCCTCGGGGTACTCCGCGGACCAGTTCCTTCGACTTCGGCACCTGGGTGCGTCCATCGGGGTAGGTCAGCAGCGCTCTGTTGAGGCAACCAGCCTGTCCCCCGTTCAGCCCGAAGGCCTCGGATCCCGGTTTCACGCCGTCACCAAAGGTGACCAGGGTGGTCTCCTCTCCCAAGAACTCGAGTTCCGTCTCCACCCCGAGTCCTCCCCGGCGCTCGCCCGCGCCGGCCGAATCGCAGAGGTACTCGTGCCGGTGTAGCAGGAGGGGATCCTGTATTTCGATCATCTCGCAATCCTGCCCCAGAATGCCACCCGCACAGTTGATGAGCCCGATGTGGTCATAACCGTCGGTGGCGGCGGTGGCGCCGGAGCCACCTTTGAGTGACAGGAACAGGATATCGGCCCACCGCCGATTCGTGCGCGGCTCCCACCCGGACACCGAGATGTTGAGCGCACGATTCCAGCCGGCGCTTACACGATCGGGGGCAAGTTCGTAGAAGGCTTTGAAGATGGCGTCGGAATTGGGGCCGGCCAGGGTGTTGCCGAAGGTGGTGGCGGCCGGGAACTCCGCGTTCAAGAAGCACCCCTCAGGCACGTGCACACCGATGGGGCGCAGCAGGCCGTCGTTGTGGGGCATGTCCGGGTCGACCATCATGAGGGTGCAGAGCATCACCGCCGAACGTGTCGAGGAAAGGGGAGCGTTCACGAAGCCCTCTGTTTGGGGGCCGGTGCCCTCGTAGTCGAACTCGATCTCGTCATCGCGGACGGTGAGGCGGAGCTTGATCAGAAGGCGGCGGTCATCGTCGATCGCATCTCCCCACGCATAGCTCTCCACGCTTGCGCTCCCATCGGGAATGCGGCGTATCTCCTCACGCATACGCTTCTCGGTGGCATCGAGGAGGTAGTCGACGTGAGCGTACAGCACGTCCACCCCGTACTTGGTGGCGATCTCCAGGAAGCGACGTTCCCCCACCACGCATCCGCCGATGTGGGCCCGGAGGTCCTCCTCCACGGTCTTCAGCCGGATGTTGGCGAAGATCAGATCCCAGACGTCGCGCCGGCGCTCACCCCGGTCGAACACTTTCACGGGCGGGATCCGCAGGGCCTCCTGCCACACTTCCCGGGCTTCGGGGTTGTACCCGCCCATGGCGTTGCCGCCGATATCGGCTTGGTGGCCCTTGCAGGCGGCCCAGCCGATGAGCTCCTCTTCCAGGAAGATGGGCTTGAAGATGGCGACGTCGGCGTTCTGGTTGCCTCCCGAGAACACGTCGTTGTGCATGAAGACGTCTCCAGGGTGGACGTCGTCCCCGAAGTAGTCGATGACGCTCTTCAGACTGGGCTGCAGGGCGAAGGCCAGGATGGGAATGTACTCGGTCTGTTCCAGCATGCGCCCCTGCCGGTCGTAGAGGCCGGTCACGAAGTCGCGCGCTTCGTTGAGAATGGGGGAACGCGTGGTGCGCAACAGCGTGAGTCCCATCTCCTCGGTGATCGACTTGAACCGCCTCTGCAGTATTGACACGAGCATGGGGTCGATACGTGCGTTGGACATTCCCGTGTGCCTCCGTGTGTGTTCCATCCCGGCCTCGGCAGCGATGCTCGGCTGATCGACTTACGTGCGGGTGAGCAGGAAGTTGGTGTCGCACCGTAGGGTGAAGTTCTGCGGGACGACGATGGTGGTGGTGGCGAGCTCCACCACAGCCGGCCCCTCGAGCGTGTAGCCTTCGGACAGCGCATGGCCGTCCCAGACCTCGGTGGGCTCCATTTCACCGGTGAAGGAGTTGTAGACGGGGCGCCGCTCCCGAACTGCCTCCCTCCCCCTGCAGGTCACCGAACGCACCTGCACGTGGGGCTTGCGCGTGACGCCGATACTGGTGCACCGGACGTTGATGATCTCTATCTGCGCGTCGCCGGCCAGCCAGTCGGGCTGCAGGGAGTAGCCGTAGGCTTGGTCGTGGCTGAGGCCGAAGCGTTCGGCGATGGTGTAGTGGCCTTTGCCGGCGAGCGTGTCGAGCTCCACCGGCACGCTGATTTCGTGGTACTGGCCCCGGTACCTCACGTCCAGGTTGAGCAGGTGGGTGATTCGCTCTCCCGGTATTCCTTCGCTTTCGAGTTGCGTCGCACCCGTGTCGATGAGGGCGCACGCCGCTTTGTAGGTCGGCTCGAGCGCCGAGCTGTCGTCTGCGGCGATGGAGTGATTGATGCTCTGGACGTAGTCGTGCCGGAGATCGGAGAGCAGCATGCCGGTGGCGCAGAATACCGAGGACTCGCGAGGGATGAGAATCCGGCGCATCTCCAACTCGTCGGCCAAGACGGCGGCGTGGACGGGACCGGCTCCTCCGGCCACCACGAGAACGAACTCGCGGGGATCGTAGCCCCGCTTCACCGACACCTCGCGAATGCCATCGGCCATGTGTGCGTTGACGATGCGGTAGATGCCGGCGGCGGCTTCGATGTCACTGACTCCCAGGGGTGCGGAGAGTTCCCGAGCGATGGCCGCCTGTGCCGCCTCACCCGAGAGCGTCATGGCTCCGCCCAGGAAGTAGCCGGGGTTGAGATAGCCGAGCACCACGTCTGCGTCGGTGACGGTGGGGCGGTCACCCCCCAGCGAGTAGCAGGCGGGACCCGGGTTCGCGCCTGCGCTCTCGGGCCCCACGCGCAGCAATCCCATGTCGTCCACGTAGGCGATGCTGCCCCCTCCGGCGCCGATGGTGTGGATGGCAACCATGGGCAGACCGCAGCGCAGGCGGTCGATGGTGCCCTCCGTCATCATGAGAGGCGTGGCCCCTCTTACGAGTGAGACGTCGAAGCTCGTGCCACCCATATCCACCGTGATGGTGTCGTGGGCGTCTTCCTGCTCCCCGTAGGCGATACCCGCCACCGGACCGGCGGCGGGACCGGAGAGGAGGGTGACCGCCGCGCGTTTCGAGGCGTCGCTGGGCGACGTGACGCCGCCGTTCGACTGCATGATGAGCAGAGTGCCGTGAAACGAGTGCTCGGTGAGTCTTTGCGTGAGTGCGGAGAGGTATCGGCTCAGGATGGGTCCCACGTAGGAATTGAGGACGGTGGTGCTCACGCGGTCGTAGAAGCGGACGGCCGGCAGAAGCTCGTCGGAGACGGTGACGTAGAGGTGGGGTGCCGTCTCGCGTACGTACTCGCCCACCAAGCGCTCGTTCTCGGGGTTGGCGTAGGAGTGGAGCAGGCAGACGGCAACCGCGCCGACATCCTGCTCCTGTATGGCGCGGATCACCTCCTCGAGTTCGGTCCGGTCGACGGTCTTCAGAACCTCGCCCCCGGCCGTGACCCGCTCGCTCAGACCAATCCGCAGCTTTCTTCTGACCAGCGGCGCGGGAGCGGCGAAGTTGTTGTCGAATTGCTCCTCCCTGATGCCCCTTCTCATCTCGAGGGCATCGCGGAAGCCGGCGGTGGTGAGAAGGGCGGTCTTGGCTCCGGAGCGGGTGAGCAGGGCGTTGGTGGTGACGGTGGTGCCGTGCACGATGAGGTCCACCGACTCCAGGAACTCGGCGAGCGACAAACCGGTGTCGTCGGCCATGGCCTGCAACCCCTCGAACACGCCGATGGCGGGATCGGAGGGAGTGGTGGGCTTCTTGTAGATCTCGAAGTCACCGAGTTCGTTCACGAGGAGGAAGTCGGTGAACGTGCCGCCCACGTCGATGCCGATACGATGTCTCATGCCCGTCTCTCACTCCTTCGGGTGCGCGACCACGACTTACGGGTGTGCCGGTGCGCGCCGCGTTGTGCTTCCCGATCGGGGCCGACCTCCAGCGTGCCGGTGCATGCCGATACCCGAGCGCGCCGAGCCTCACCCAGCCATCACTGCAACCATAGCGCGGTGGGTGGGAGGAAGCCAGCCAAGAGATGCGGTCAAGTGGGACAAATGCGAGGGTGATCCAACGCACGACTTGTACGGTCCATACAAGCAGAGGTCGTCGATGTGCCATGGATTGGCTGGTAGGTACAAAGCGGTTGCCAAGAGAGACTCAGGGCCCGCCCGCAAGCCGCCGGCCTGCGGCAGGTAGCGGGTGGTGCACTTCCCCAACTCGATCTCGCCTTGTCCGAGTTCGTACCCGGGCATTACGATTCTTCGTATCTCTTCATCGTTCTTTGTGGTCTGATGTCAGGCGGGCGTGGACCGTCCGGGAGCGCCCTCTTGGTCAAGGAGCCGCGGAACCCGCTCGGCCATGCGAACCAGGTCGGGCACGGTTCGGACCTGGAGCTTCTCCATGATGCTCGCCCGGTGCATCTTGACGGTTCTCATGGCAATGCCGAGGTCCGCAGAAATCTGTTTGTTCAGCCTCCCCGCAACGACATGTTTGAGTACTTGGCGCTCTCTGGGCGAAAGCGACAGCAGCTTCTGCCTTACAGAGGCCAACTCCGCCTGCTGTGACATACGCCTACGGTGCTCATCAAGTGCCTGTTCTATCGCTGCCAAGAGCGCTTCCTCAGAAAAGGGCTTGGCCAAGAAATCGATGGCGCCGCTCTTCATGGCGCGTACACTCATCGGAATGTCGCCGTGTCCAGTTATGAACACTATCGGGAACTCACTGCCCTGCTCGGCAAGTGCTTTCTGCAGGTCGAGCCCACTGAGGTCGGGTAAACGGACGTCGAGCACAAGGCAAGCAGTACCCGTTTCATGATCATCTGCCAGATAATCTTGCGCGGAGCCATAGGTACGCGTGCGATACCCGCAGGCTGTGAGCAGACGCCTCAGACTCTTTCGAACCGAGGGATCGTCGTCCACGACGAACACCGTGGGTGTGGACACGCCAGCGCGAAGATGATCTGTATCGGATTTCACGCAGTGCTCCTATCGGCCGGTAGCAACACCACGAGAGTGGTCCCATCTCCGGGGCTGGGGTCCTTCGCGTAGATGTGTCCGCCGTGCGCTTCTATCAGTGTTCGGCATATGGTGAGGCCGAGGCCGAGTCCGCCGGGCTTTGTGGTGAAGAAGGGTTCAAAGATGGATTCACGCGTGTGGGTCGGCATGCCCGGACCTGTGTCACTCACTTCTATTCGCACCATGTCTTGTTCTGCGGATGATGCCCTCACCTGCACCCGGCGTCGCTCCGGGGACGCTGTGCGGACTGCGTCCAGGGCATTCATCATGAGATTCAGAAGCACCTGCTGGATTTGGATGCGATCACCGGTCACCTGGGGCAGGTTGGGCTCACCTTCGATTTCGACGGCAATGCCGGCGAGAAGCGCGTCGGTCCGCACGAGCGTGCGAATGTCGCTGATGAGGTCGTCGATATTGAGGGGCTCCACCGACAACTGACCGCGACGTAGTGGTTCGCGGATCCGACGTATGATCTCGCCGGCGCGTTCTCCGTCCGCAGCGATGTCAGCGAGTATCTCCTCGACGTCCTCTTGGGGTGTCTGTGTGCTTCGCATGACTCGGAGAGCGGCGTGGGTATTAGTCAGGATTGCGGCGAGAGGCTGATTTAACTCATGCGCCAAGGAAGCAGCCAGTTCTCCAAGTGTGCTCACTCGTGTAACATGCGCCAACGTTTCGCGGAGTCGCTGAGTCTCATTCTCGGCGTTCTTCCGCTCGGATATATCGCGCACAATACCGAGGAGACGGTCTACGCCGCCGATCTTGGCCCTTTTCAGGCTGACTTCAACCCAGAACAGCCGCCCATTTCTGTCACGTGCAAGCCACTCGAAGAGTTGCGGTTGTTCGCGTCCCGCCTTGCGAATCCAGGCAATGGCATCTCGCTGCGAGTACGGTGGCTCATTGGCGCTGATCGCACTGATCTTCAGCTTCCTCATCTCTTCGGGCGTATAACCGTAGATCTCGAATATCTTCTGATTCGCGTCCAGCATCTCGCCTGTCTCGAGATCATGAATCAGGACCCCATCATTGGCCTTATCGAAGACCTCCCGGTAGTTCGTTTCGGATGCCCGAAGAGCTTCTTCCGCGCGCTTGCGCTCGGCGATGTCCCAAGTGAGGTCGGCGAACAGGGACAGCAGGTCGATGTCGCGATGAGTGTAGTTCCCGGGATTGCCTCTTACTACCACGAGGGCTACGATACGCTCGTTTCGAAGGATGGGAACTGCAAGCTCACTCGCATGTCTGCTGCTTCCGGTGCGCACGATTGGCCGCCGGTGCTCGATGCACTTGGTTGCAGTCTCTCCATCGAGTGGCTCGCCGACCCCGACAAATCCGACACTCGCCATCGCGTGCTCGAGGGCATTGGTGGACTGAGTCGTGACTGCGACCGTTGCCTTGTTCTCCTGCACGATGGCGTAGTAGCCCGTGGAACTTGACGTCAGGCTTTCCACCTCGTTCAGGGTGGCACGGAGAAAGTCGTCGAGAGAAAGGGAACTGGAGAGTTCAGCCAGCCGCAGGCGGGCACGGAGAATGGGTTCGTCGAGAGAATCCTCGACCAGTCTCTGCCTCAAACGCACGCGATCCTCTGTGCACACGTTTCCCCCATGGGCGAGCAATGTGAGCACGTACTACTTATCTGGTCACCCTCTTTTGAATACCGTACGGACGGGTGCACGTCAAGTCATCAAGCCCTGACAGGCGGTGCTACCGACATGCACCATGGTGCAATTGACTGCTCCCTCCGCACCCTCCACTATGAAAAGGTGAGCATTGCATAGGTGCAGCTCGCGAACGCTTCGGCGCATCCTGGGGGGATGAACTCCGATCACTTGCTGCGGAATCGCGTCCCTGCTTGTCCAACTGCGAGGTTGCGCGAGGCGCGTCGGCGGTTTCTGTGACAAGAAGGGGGATGGCACGTGAAGGTCAAGGCAGCCGTACTCAGAGAACCGCATCAGCCGTATTCGATTGAAGAACTGGAGTTGGACCCACCCCAAGAGCGGGAAGTGCTCATTAGGTACGCGTACACGGGGTACTGCCACACCGACTTGCACTTCGTTCTTGGTGAGATTCAGATCGCTCTTCCAATGGTTGCTGGACACGAATGTGCAGGCATCGTGGAGGAAGTTGGCCCGGGTGTTACAAAGGTCAAGAAGGGCGATCACGTGTGTGGTGTGTGGATGGTCCCCTGCGGAATCTGTCCCACCTGTCGCAAAGGGATGGGGAACATCTGCATGGGGAACTTCGGGCCGTTTCTTGAAGGGACAATGCTCGACGGAACCATTCGCTATCGGGACAAGGATGGCAATCCCATCCGGCACTGCAACTTCGTCTCCGGTTTCTCGGAGTACAGCGTGGTCCCTGAGGACGGAGTGATACCGATTTCGAAGGAATTCCCCCTTGATGTCGCGGCACTCATGTCGTGCTGTATCCCAACCGGATGGGGATCCGTCTACAACACCGCCAACGTGAAGCCGGGCGATTCAGTGGCGATCTGGGGTTTGGGAGGAGTCGGACTGAACATACTCCGCGCCTCTCGCATGCGACAAGCCTATCCGGTGATAGCGGTCGATATGGAGGAAAGCAAAGAAGATTTGGCGAGAGAGTTTGGTGCTACTCACTTCATCTGCAATGCCAAGGAGGATCCGGTACCGATCATCCAGCAGCTGACCGGTGGCGGCGCAGACGTTGTCTTCGAGGCCATTGGTGATCCTGGCGCAATTGCCCAGACGTGGTGGGCCCTTAAGCCGGCAGGGAAACTGGTCGTCGTTGGAGTGACGCCCCAAGACCAGACAACCAATCTGCCCTTCTTCGTACTTCCGGTGCAGCAGAGACAGATCCTCGGAAACCTCTACGGGGCGATCTCGACACACGTTGACATCCCCAAACTCGTGCAGATGGGCGAAGTAGAAGACGTCAAGTACGACAAGCTCATCAGTGGCACATTCAAGCTCGAGCAGATCAACGATGTGGCAGACGCAATGGCGAAAAGGCAGATCCGCGGACGCTGGGTCTGCGAATGGGAGTAGTTGCCAGCGCAAAGACGTTCGTCCACCGGCGGCCGCTGGGAGATACCGGCGGCCGCCTCACCCACGACATTCGCTCGCGGGCGTGGGAAAGGAGGATTCATGAATCCGGCATATGAAGGGTGCGACACCAACGAACAGAACTGCTCGGGGGAGTCCGAACAGCCGGAAATCCTTGAGGAGATCGAGATCGAGGAATTGGCGGTCGATGGCATCTGTGGCGTGTACTAGGACCGGGCCGATGTGCCGGAACCGGGCCACGCTGGCGCCCGGCCGCCTCTCGACATGAGGCTTGAGCACACTGGTTACGAGGTTACGCCTTGGGCGCGGGTGCGTCAGGAGGATTTCGGCCTGCTCTTCTACGACACCGGCAGCACCGACCTCACCTATGTGCGCTCCGGCGGGGCCCTTACGGTCTCTCGCTCCGAGGATGGGAGCACATTCCTCTTCCGAAGTCGAAGCGGTGTGTGCGGCGACAGCCTCAGCCGAGCGCTGGCCGCTCTGGTGGACAAGGGCCTCACTCAACGGTGTTCGGACGGTGAGCGGGCGACACCTACCTCCGCCGGGGAGGTGCTTGCGTCTCGGCCGGAACGAGCTCGGGGGCGGTCAACGGGTGCTTCGGGGGAGATATCTCTTCACGCCGAGCCTCTGCGTGCGCCTGTCAATGTCACGTGGGAGATCACTTCCCGCTGCAATCTCAAGTGTCGCCATTGCCTCTCGGCGGAGATTCGAAACGGCCATGGCGATGTGGACTCCCGGGAGAACGCACGCACGACTGGGTACGGCGATCTCACCTATGAGGAATGCCTGTCTTTCATCGACCAGGTGGCTGCCCTCGGAGTCTTTCAGCTCAACCTGGGGGGTGGAGAGCCCTTTCTCCGTGAGGGTCTTCTCGACATCCTTCGTTACGCACAAGGACGGGGACTGGTTACCTGCGTGAGCACGAACGGCCTTCTTCTCTCCAATGAGCTTGTGCGCGAGCTGGTCGCTATGGATCTCCTCTATCTCCAGGTGAGTCTGGACGGAGCCACGCCGGAGACCAATGACGCCATTCGTGGGCCGGGCGTTTTTGCCCGGGCCGTGCGGGGCATGGAGCTTCTCTCTCGCCAGGGCATGCGCGGCTGGAGCATTAACACGGTCGTCACCCGAACGAACCTGCCCGAGGTCTCCGAGCTCCGTGCTCTTGCCGATCGCTTGGGGGCCAAGACCCGCCTCTCCCGTTTTCGGCCGGCCGGCAACGCCAAGCAGGTGTGGGAGGAGTATCGTCTGAATCCCGAAGGGCTGGTGGCACTATCCTTCTACCTGGACGGCCACAGGGAGGTTCTCACCGGTGATTCCTTCTTCGCCCTCGCCGGCAAGGAGCGTCGACAGTTGGGCCTGAACACCTGCGGCGCGGCCCGTATGACTCTATCTGTCTCGCCCACGGGTGATGTGTACCCCTGTGCCTTTCTCTGTGAGCCGGAGTTCCTGGCCGGGAATGTCAGGCAGGCATCTCTGGTCGACATCTTTCGGTGTTCGCCGGTTCTGCGGGGCTTTCGCCGTCTCGACGTTGAAGCCTGCCAGAGCTGTGAGCGCTTCGAGCTTTGCCACGGCGGTTGCCCGGCCGTCGCCTATTTCACCGACCGATCACTTGCTCAGCCCGATCCGGAGTGTCTGGTATCAGCGATGGACGCCTGGACAGACGTGGAGGCGGGCTAAGGGGGTCCCGATGCAGTTTCCTTATCTCTTCTCTCCACTCAAGCTGGGTCGGGTGGAAGTGCCGAACCGTATCTCTTTTTCGGCTCATCTGACTGGTTTTGCCGAGCGTTCGCTTCCGACCGACCGGCACGCCCACTACCTGGCCGCTCGTGCCCGCGGCGGAACAGGCCTCATCATTACCGAGGAGCAGTCGGTCCACCCGACAGATCTGGCTTATGAGAAGCTTATCGAGGCCTTCCTACCCGAGGTTGTGCCTGCCTACAAACGCATAACCCGGGCCGTACACGAGTACGAGACAAAGATCTTTGCCCAGCTCAACCATAACGGGCAGCAGGCCTCGGGTGGATTATCCCGGCTACCCGTGTGGGCTCCCTCACCGGTGCCCGATGTGCTGTATCGAGAAGTGCCCAAGGCCATGGAAAAGGAGGATATTGAGGAGGTCGTCGAGTATTTCTGCCGCTCGGCGGAGCACGTGCAGGAAGGGGGCTTCGACGGTATCGAACTCCAGTTTGGCCATAGCTCGTTGGCCCGCCAGTTCATGTCGCCTCTCACCAACTACCGCGAGGACGAGTACGGAGGCAGCGTAGAGAACCGCCTGCGCTTCCCCTTGGAGCTGATCGGCGCGGTGCGTCGGACGGTGGGCCCAGATTTCACCCTGGGTGTGCGTCTTTGTGCGGATGAGATGATTCCCGGTGGCATTGCTCTCGAGGACGCCAAAGAGATCGCCCGGATGCTGGAGGCCACCGGTGCCCTTGATTTCATGGACCTCAGCCTCTCAACATTCTACAACCTATACCTGGTGGGGGGCACCATGCACATGCCCCTGGGTTACGCGGTGCCGCTTTCGGCTGGGATAAAGGAAGTAGTGGATTTGCCGGTCTTTGCCACCGGCCGAATCAACGACCCCGCCTTGGCCGAGCGCATTCTTGCCGCCGGTCAGGCCGACATGATCGGTATGGTCCGGGCCCAGATCTGTGATCCGGATGTGGTCCGCAAGGCACGAGAGGGACGCGTAGAGGATATCCGCTTCTGCGTGGCCGACAACCAGATGTGCTACGGACGTATCGGTCTGAACCGGACCATCGGCTGTATTCAGAATCCTGCGGTGGGCTATGAGGACAGGGAGGGTGAGCACCACCTGAAACCCACGCGGCACCCGAAGAGGGTGGCGGTGATTGGGGGTGGCCCAGCGGGCATGTGGGCTGCCAAAATCGCCACGCTGAGGGGCCATGACGTCACTCTCTACGAGAAGGAGCCGGAACTTGGAGGTCAAGTGCTCATAGCCGCCAGAGGGGCGGGCCGGGAGGAGTTCGGGGTAATCGCCCGCAACGAGCGCAACCAGCTTGCCCGTCTGGGTGTGCCGAGTGTGCTCTCGCGGGAGATGTCGGCCGAGGACGTTCTTGAGCTAGAGCCTGACGCTGTCATCTGCGCAACTGGTTCCCGACCCAAGGTCTGCCCCGTGGGAGGCTGCGAGGGCCCCGATGTCTGGAGCGTATGGCAGATACTCAGGGGTGAGGCTCGCGTGGGTGAGCGCATCCTGTTCTTGGACGCCGATGGCCATCATCAGGCTACGAGCACCGCAGAATACCTGTGTGAGCTGGGAAAAGAAGTGCACATCGTCACTCCCAGCCTCTTCGTCGGGGCAGAGCTTGGTCCCAGTCAGGATCTCTATCTGGCCCGACAGCGCCTCTTGCAGAAAGGCGCCACCTTCACGCCGGATTTCGCTGTGATGGAGGTTAAGGGGACGGAGGTGCACGGCTTCAACGTGTATTCGAATGAGTGGCACGTGTTCTCCGGCTACGACAGCATAGTGACGGCCATGGGGAACGATGCCGACGAAGCCCTCTACTTCGCCCTGAAGGGCCGGGTGCCCGAGCTCTACCGTGCGGGTGACTGCGTGGCGCCTCGCAAGGTGGACATGGCTATCTGGGAGGGCTACCAGGTTGGGAAACGGATATGACGAGCGATCCCTTCTTATCGGTCAAGCCAGGTCCTTTGGATGCCGACCGGGATGTCGTGGTCTTCTTCGAACCCCTCGGCCCCTTTGCCGAGGGAAGAAACCTGCATCTCCTCATGGAGGGTCAGCGTCTTGCCGAGAAACTCGGTGGGACCCTCTCCGTGATGGCCCTGGACGACGTCGATCTCATTCCTCTCGACGGTAGTCCCTGCCGTGTGACTACGCTCTTTCTGCTGCATCCCTCAGGCGCACCACGCGCACCCTATCCGCCCGAGATCGCCGTGAGGGCCGCTACAGCGCTGCTGGCGCAGCTCAGACCTCGGATGGTTCTCTTGGCTGACGGTGACTTCACTCGAGAGACGGCTCCAGCCTTGGCTCACCGGCTAGGTTCTGCTGCGTTACACGGGGTGCGCAGCGTCAGGGTAGAGAGTTGCCCGGAAAGCGGGAGAAGAAGTGGACCGGACCGGCCGATCGCTGCACAGGAGCGCCTCCGGGTGGTCTACGCCCAAGCCGTGTGGGGGGGGCAGTTGGATGTGGAGGTGACCTTTCCAGCCGGCACGATAGAGGTGGCCGGCCTCTCGCTGGCCCCAGTGCCGTCTCCGCTGGCGGAACATGAGGAAGGGGTGGAAGCAAACGAAGGCATCTTGCCCACGCGCTTTGACACGGTGCGAGTAGAAGTCTCGGTCGAGTCGGGTTTCTCTCCGCCGCAGCGTCTCTCTCTGACACCACCTGACTATCACGATGTAGACATATCTTACGCCGAGAGGGTATTGGCGGTAGGTGCGGGGGCCGCGACAAGAGAGCTACTGCCGCAGATAGAGAGGCTCGCCGATCTCCTTCGCGCCTCGTTGGCAACGACGCGCCCCGTGGTGGACGATGGTCTTCTCCCTAAGGAGCGCATGGTTGGTCAGACGGGACGCTCGGTCGCGCCTGACCTCTACCTTGCGTTCGGCATCTCTGGCTCTCCCCACCACGTGGCCGGCTTTCAGGAAGCAGGCACCGTGCTGACTCTCAACAGCGATGTTCGGGCCCCGATCCTACAATTCTCGGATATGAGCTACCTGGGTAGAGCCGAGGAGATCATCCCTCTCCTGGTGGCACGCCTCGAGGAATGGCGGGAAGGAGAAGGCTCGTGAGCAGAGATATGCATACGGGAGAACCTGCTGCGGGCACATTCGATGTCATTGTGGTGGGGGCAGGTCCTGCAGGTGCCAGTGCGGCTCTGCGTCTCGCGCAGAGGGAGGCACGGGTCCTTCTTCTCGAGAGGGGAGAGGTGCCGGGCGATAAGAACATGTTTGGGGGTCTGCTGCCCTACAACCCCATCTTCGAGGAGCTTGTGCCCGCCTTCTACAGCCAGGCTCCTTGGGAGCGCAACGTAGTTAGACGGGTCCTCACCGTGGTAGGGGATGGTACCAGCACCTCACTGGCATTCGAGTCGGAGAGATTTGACGATTCCCCGATTGGCGGAGTCACGCTCTACAGGCCCCACTTCGATCGGTGGTTCGCGGAACAGGCGCAGGCGGCCGGTGCGCATCTCCTAACCGGATGCCGAGTTACGGGACTCCTGCGAGAGGGGGCCGACCCGGCTGCCCCCGTGGTGGGCGTGAACCTGGGAGATGGTCGCAGCGAAGCACGTGCCCCTATCGTCATTCTCTGCGACGGTGTGCTTTCCCTCTTGGCGAGAGATGCCGGCCTCCGCCCTGAGTTTCGGGCGTCGGATATGGCTGTGGGTGTACGGGCTCTCCTTGGCCTATCCGAGCACGAGATCAATCGTCGTTTCGGGCTTGTTCGCCGGCAGGGGGCGAGCCATGAGTTCTTGGGGGTAACCGAAGGCATTCGTGGCGGCGGTTTCCTCTATACACAACAGGAGACTGTTTCCGTGGGCCTAGTGCTGCACTTGGATTCCCTTCGAGACAGGAAGGTGGCTCCCCAGGAGCTTCTCGGGCGCTTCCTTGCTTTGCCTGCGGTGGACAGACTCACTCGGGGTGGCAGGCTGCTCGAGTACTCGGCCCATCTCCTCCCTGAGGGGGGCTTCGCGATGATTCCCCGGCTCTTCGCAGACGGCGTGCTCCTAGCGGGAGATGCCGCCACTCTATGCTACACGAACGGACTGGTGCAGGAAGGCATGAATCTGGCCATCTTCTCTGGGGTGACGGCCGCCGATGCAGCTCTGGAATCATTGGCAACGGCTGACGCGAGTTCGGCGGGGCTCTCTGTCTACGAGAGACGGCTGAAAGAAAGCTTTGTGCTCTCGGACATGAAGACCTTCGCCCGCTCCACCGCGCTCATGCACAACGAGAGGCTCTTCGGCACGTACCCCCGGGTGATGGGGGCAGTTCTTGAATCACTTTACCGCTCCGACGGCAAGCCCAAGCGCAAGCTGGGCCGTTTGATCAGGGACGAGCTTGCAGGCGAGGTTCGGACCAGAGATTTCCTGCGAGACATCTATGAAATGGGAGGCGGCCTGGCATGGTGACCGATCAGATCCTCGACTTGGTGAGCTACCGGACCCACTCCCAGGCGCACATTCAGATTGTCGGCCCCGCTGCCTGCATCAGCTGTGCGCACCGGGCTTGTACCTTCGCCTGTCCCGCCGCCTGCTACGTCTGGAATGAGGCCCGCGCTCGGGTGGACTTCGCCTACGAGGCGTGCCTGGAATGTGGCACCTGCCTCGTGGTGTGCGACCGCGCTGCTCTCGACTGGAACTATCCGCCCGGTGGCTTCGGTGTACGTTTTCGCCTGACGTAGGAGGAACCGTGAAGATTCTTGTGTTCTTGCAGGAGGCTTCCGATACCCGGGTGGTCGTACCTCGGAGTGGCGCGACCGGTCGGGCGAGGGAGGAGTGGCTCGCTTTCCGTCTCCCTGAGGATGGGCGGGCGGCCCTCGCCCTGGGGCTTGAGCTACGCTGCGCAGCGCCGCCCGGTTGGCTGGTCGTTGCCGCTCTCGGGTCCAGACGGCAAGATGAGATTCTCAAGACGGCGTGCGCCTGGGGTGCCGATGAGGCCGTCCGTCTCTGGGAGCCCAGCTGGCCATCGCCGGGGGAGGCGGGGCAGGCGCTTGTTGTGGCCGCCGCTGCGCACGCACTGAGCTGCGACTTGGTTGCTTTCGGAGTCACCAATCGCCAAGGAGACCTCTCCGCTTTGCCTGGTTTGGTGGCCGAGGAGCTCTGCGTGCCTTATGTGCACGGCATCGAGCAGGCCGAAGTTGGCGACACCGGGGAACTGGTGGTTGGCCGCGTGCGGGAGGGGGGCTTTCGTGAGGAGTTGGCCCTGAGTCTTCCCGCGGTGCTTTCGGTGCGCCCCGCATTGAACGCGCGGCCCGAGTGCCCGGAGCCCCTTCTTGCCACTCGACTCGCTGCAGAAGCGACTCGTGTTCCTGTGCTCGACTTGGCCGAGCTTGGAGTTCCTGCAGGCTCACTTCGGGAGAGGGAGGCAAGACTCGCTTTCGGTCGTCTTGTCGGTGCCCGACCTGCGCTCCTTCCCAACCCGGCGCCGGATTCGTGCCTTCCAGCTTTTGATCGCATTCAGGCCTTGGTGCACGGCGTGGTCAGGTCCCGCGAGGGCAGGGTGGCGAGAGGCACGCCCGAGGGGCTGGCCGGGTTACTCTTCGCCCGGCTGAAGGAGGGGGGATGGCTGGACGCTGTGGGAGAGAGCCAGGCTTCTGGCGAAGAGACCTCACCAGTTTGACGGCGCCATTAGTGCCGGTGAATCGATGATCCCGTTTCGTTACAGACTCCGTCCCAGCGCGCATCTGCGCGATGTCGGCGAGCGAGTGCAAGTCTGGTCCGATACCCCGTTGAGCGCCCTGTGGGTCAATCGGGCTTGTGCCCGCCTCTTGAGCGAGTGTGACGGATCAGTGAGCGTCCATGAGCTTGCTCAGCGCTATTCGGTGGCCGAAGAAAGGGTGTTTGAGCTTTGTGAGCACTTCAGACGCCGTGCGATCCTTGAACTCACGCCGATCGTCTCGAACTCCCTTTTCGGGCCTCTCGTCAGTGTCATCGTGCCCGTGTACGAAAGACACGGTGACTTAGACGATTGTCTGCGTGGTCTGGACCGTCAGACGTATCCGCCTAGGTTAACCGAAGTATTGGTTGTGGATGACGGTTCGCCCGATCCGCCCGAGCATGTCTGCGCCAAGCACCGCTGCACACTCATCATGAGTTCCCCCAACCGCGGCCAGTCTTTTTGCCGCAACCTCGGGGCGAGCAGGGCGAAGGGCGACATCCTTGCGTTTGTTGACAGTGACTGCGTTCCTGAGCCCGATTGGCTGGCCGAGATTATCCCCTACTTCGAGTGGGAGAGCATAGGGGCGGCGGGCGGTTCGGTCGAGGGCTTCTACCAGGAGTCTATGCTCGATCGTTATGAGGATGTCTTCTCGTCCCTCAATCTGGGGGCCAACACGCTTATGGCTGCCGACAATGCCACCACCTTCTATGTTCCCACCTGCAACCTGCTGGTGCGTGCCGCAGTCTACGCGACCCTTGGCGGTATTCGGGAGGACCTCAGGGTTGGTGAAGACGTTGACTTCTGCTGGAGACTGCGATCAGAGGGGCATGTGCTTCTCTATGTCAACAGGGGCCAAGTGCGCCACAAGCACAGGAATGAACTCGGCCACATGCTGAGAAGAAAGGCCCAATACGGCTCTTCTGAAGCTGTGCTTCAGCGACTGCATCCCGACAAGAGAAAGACGTTCCCCAGCCCGGGGTTGTCTTGGGCCACATGGCTCCTTCTCACCGCTGGGCTTGTTGGGTCCTCCGGCCCCTTGGTCGCGGCAGCGGCTGTTCCTCTGACGTGGGACGTCATGCGCCTTCATCTGCATGCCCGCGACGCGGGGCTTCCATTGCCCCCATACAGCCTGCTGTTTTCAGTGGCTCGGACACACATGTCCGGCGGGTACATAATCGCCTCACACATGACTCGGTACTATATGCTCGGACTGTGCCTGGTCGGATTGGTCTTTCCGCGTGCTGCGTTTCTTGCCCTGTGGTGTCTGGCATGGTCTTCTCTAGTGGACTATATGGCTCGTAGGCCTCATCTGAGTTTCTTCACCTTTCTCCTTCTCTTCGCGTGTGACAATGCTGCGTATCAGCTTGGTGTCTTTGTGGGCTGTGCCCGGCAAAGGACCTTTCGCTCGTATATCCCGGTCTTCCGGAATCCAAGACCGGCCGTGGCGCAGGCTGCATCGCCTGACGGCAGAACGGGTATCTCCCAAGATTCGCGACGATGTCTGGACCGCGTACGAGCACTGCTGCAACCTCGCCGCAAAGGAGGCGGTTCTGGGCCAATGGACCCGAAGATGAGTCAAGCATGGAAGTGGGCTAGGCAATGACTCAAACAGGGAGTCGACCAAACCAAGGAGGACAACGTGGCTGACACATACAAGGCATACATCGGGGGGGAGTACGTTGATGCCACCGGGGGAGAGACCTTCCCGGTTGACAATCCCGCCACCGGTGAAGTCATCGCGCAAGTTGCCAAGTGCACGAAAGCCGATGTCGACAAGGCGGTCGAGGCGGCGCAGGCGGCCGCCATGGACTGGGCCATGACCCCCCAGAGCCAGCGAAGCAAGCTCATGCTGAAGCTCTCCCAGGTGCTTATGCAGCACCATGAGGAGCTCGCCGTTCTGGAGACCCAAGAGCACGGCTCTCCCATCCGTAAGACCATGGGCTTCGACGTGCCCCAGTGCGCCGACTTCTTCGAGTACTTCAGTGGGGTCTCCCGGGCCATGACGGGCGAGACACTCCCCGTGGGCCCCTGGTGCACCTCGCTTACGGTCCGCGAACCGGTGGGCGTGGTCGGGCTCATCACCCCTTGGAACTTCCCTGCCCTCATGGTGACCTGGAAGCTGGGGGCTGCGCTCGTTACCGGTAACACCTGCATCATCAAGCCACCCTCGGTGGCGCCGCTCACCACCCTCAAGCTGGCGGAGATCTGCACCGAGGCCGGGATTCCGGCCGGATGCGTGAACGTCATCACCGGCCCGGGCGACACGGTCGGCGAAGCCCTCGTGGCTCACCCCGGGGTGGACAGGATAGGCTTCACCGGTGATACCTCCACCGGTAAGCGCATCATGAACGTGGCCAGCGCCTCCGCCAAGCCGGTGGGTCTGGAGCTCGGCGGCAACAACGCCATGATCGTACTCCCCGACGCCGATCTGGAAGCCGCCGCCGAAGGCGCCATCTTCGCCTCCTTCTTCAACTCCGGCCAAGTGTGCGCCGCCGCCAGCAGGTTACTCGTACACGAGTCTCTCTACGATGCCTTCGTGGAGAAGTTCGTGGAGAAGGCCAAGAGCCTGCGCATCGGAGACCCCATGAATCCTGAGACGGTGATAGGCCCCGCTCCCTACGCCGCCCAGCGCGACAAGGTGCTCTACTACATCGAGAGCGCTAAGAAGCAGGGGGCCAAGCTCATGCTCGGAGGGGGCACTCCTGATGCGTCCGAGACGGCCAGCGGCTACTACGTGGAACCTACCATCTTCGCCGACGCCACCAACGACATGGAGTTCATGCAGGAGGAGATCTTCGGTCCGGTGGTGGGCGTGGCCCGCTTCAGTGATCCCATGGAAGCGGTGGCCATGGCCAACGACACTCCCTACGGCCTGTCGGCCTCCGTGTGGACCACGGACCTGCGCGCGGGCCTGGGCCTGGCTCGCTTCCTCAAAGTCGGCACCGTGTGGCTGAACGAACACCTCATGGTCTTCTGCGAGACTCCCTGGGGTGGATGCAAGCAGTCCGGCTTCGGCAAGGACCTCTCCACCATGGTGCTGGACGAGTACACGCACGTGAAACACATCTACCTGGACATGAACGAGGGGCCGGTGAAGCCCTGGTATGGGATTCTGAAGTAGGCTACTCGCTCTGGGTCAGCAGCGGGAAGGGCGGTGGCGGAGTGTCTTGCGCGCCGCCCTTCCTGCTGCAGGCAACATAGCGTCATGTGCGCATCACGCCATCTGCAAAGGCAGTCACGGCCGACTGCCAACCGAATGTCGGTGATTGGAAGCGGGGTCGAGATTGCCTGAGACCTGAAGTGCTTTCCCTCTATTCGACTGGTGAAAGATCACTTCCACCTTATACAATAGGGGCGAAGTAGCCCGGTTGCATGATTGGAGAGTACATGGACAAACAGGTCGATCACAACGCCCGGGTTACCTACCCAAGCATCAAGGGTGAGGGTCCCGGCTCAATCATCCCCCGGGACGAGTTGCTGTCGGCATTACCCGAGACGGCGAGGAATCTCCTTGAGGCAACGCGACGCTTGTTCATACAGGGCGGCTTCAGTGCCCTGAGGCTTGAGGCTATCGCAGCAGAATCAGGCGAGAACAAGGCCATGATTCGCTACTACTTCGGCGGCAAGGAAGGGCTCATCCTGGCTCTCATGGACTCCATGATCCACGACGTGTCCATCGCGCTCGCCCGTAGAGCGGAGAAGTTGCCTGTGGGCGAGGAGCGCATTCACCTGTATCTGGAGGGAGCGCGTCACATAGCCGAAGATCCAGATCAACGCCTCTCGCTCTTTGACATGCTTCCTCGGGCGGTAAGGGAAGAGAAGCACCGCGAGAGGCTTGCCGGCCTGTACGAGTGGTACCGGGAGATCAATGAGCGCTGTCTCGGCGTGGACAAAGAGGCCGACAACTATGAGTTCCTCTCGGCGCTGGCGATGTTGGTCTTGGGTGCGGTTGACGGGTTGGCGATCCAGGCGGCCATCGATCCTGAAGTCAGTATAGAATCGGCGTTCGACGTGCTTGAGTCCATTGTGACCACTGGCCTCAATCTGTACCCATAAGGTGTAGGGGCCGGGGTGTTGTGCCACCGCTCCGCTCCACGGCAGCACAACCGTCCTACGGGGCTGCAATTCATCATTAATACGCAAGTCACCACAGTCCCGGCCCTGTCGGAGCTGTGGGGGTCGGTTCCAGTGCGTAGATGCGCCTCGTGAGCGGGTTCGCTGACTGACGAGGAGATGCGGCGAACCGGCGTTTGTACGCCGAGAGTCTTGCGGGTCCTCCGACTCCGCATGCACGCGATACGATGTCCGTTGGCTGCGTGAATTCACGGGCGAGGTCGTCCTTCCGGCTGAGATTCTCCATGTCGCGCGTGTTTGCTTCGAGCGTGCGTCAGGCGAGGTCACAGCATCCCGGCCCGTCTGAACCAGCGCAGGGTATCGCACAGCGTGCCGTCGAGCGGGCGGGACGAGTAGCCGAGTTCGTCGGCGGCCTTTTCGTGGCTCATCTCGCAGTTTGAGGCGAGTACGTCGAGAGAATAGGTGGTGAAGAGAGGCCGCGTGCGGCTCAAGAAGTAGTATGCGGGGATGAGGAAACTCACCGCGCGCACGAAGCCGAAGGAGAGCCTCCATTGCGGCGCCGGTCTTCCGGTGATGCGCTCCACGCTACCCAGCAAGTCTCTCACGGTGATGTGGTGCCCGGAGAGGATGTATCCCTCGCCGCGCCTGCCCTTCTTCGCTGCAGCGATGAGACCGGCGGCCACGTCTCGGACGTCAACGAAGTCATACGCGCCATCCACGTAGGCCTTGAGACGGCCCCCGAAGCAATCTAGGAGCAGCTGGCCGGTCTCGGAGGGCCGGAAGTCGTACGGGCCCACGATGCCGGAGGGGAAGGCCATGACTACGTCGGCGCCTTCGGCCGCCGCCTGTTGTACGAGGAGGGTGGCCTCTGCCTTGCTCTTGGCATAGGTGCCCCGCACTCGGTGGGGGTCGATGGCCTCCTTCTCGGTGAGGCAGGTGCCGAAAGGGAGCTCCTCGAAGGCGTGAACCGAACTGGTGTAGACCAAGCGACCGACACCGGCTGTGCGACAGGCCCCAAGGACATTCCGAGTGCCTTCCACGTTGGTCGCTCGCAACGTGTTCAGCCCTCCTGAGGCTATCGAGACGATACCGGCCAGGTGAAACACGAGGGAGGCGCCCGCGAAGGCCGCAACGAGAGAGGAGTAGTCGCGGACGTCGGCTTCGCGGATGGCGACATCGAGACCGCTGAGAGGAGTGCGTGGCTCTCCCGGCAGAACCACGGCGTGTACCTCGCCTGGGTGGGCTGCGCACAGAGAGCGCGTGAGGACGTTGCCGAGGTGCCCCGTTGCACCCGTGATCGCAATCATGTGGCCGTCTCCTCGTTACGCCTCGTTGCCCTTGGGGCTTGCCGTCCATCTGTGTGCTGCATCTGCTCTATGCAAGAATATGTGAAGAGGGGGCGCAATGGACGGCACATCCCGGCAGCGGACGTTGAAGGTAATGCACTGGGCTCTCTGGGTTCTGCTTCTTGCCGGCCTCTGGGCGACATCGCAGTACAGTTTTCTTCTCTTCCACACCATTGCCGAGCTCTTCAGCATCGTCGTTGCCTGCACCGTCTTCGTGATTACATGGAACCTGCGCGATCTCCTCACCAACGGCTTCCTGGCCTTCATCGGCGTGGGCTATCTGTTTGTCGCCGGGATCGATTTCGTTCATACCCTCGCCTACTCTGGTATGAACATCTTCGCGGGCTTCGATGCCAACCTGCCCACGCAGCTGTGGATCGGGGCCCGCTATCTGCAGGCCTTCACTCTTCTTCTCGCCTTCTTCTTCCTGCGCCGCCGCATGCGCTTCGCTCCGGTTATCGCAGCGTATGCGATCGCGATCGCCCTCCTTCTCTTGAGTGTCTTCGCGTGAAATGTGTTTCCGGCCTCCATCGTGGCAACCATTGGGGCTGAGCTCGCCTTCACCCTCTATGTGAGCGTGTACGGCCTGTCGAACCTGGTCGGGCACACCTTCAAGATCCTCGCCTTCTACTTCTTCTACCGGGCGCTCGTGGTCTCCGGCCTTCGCCGTCCCGTGGAGACGCTCTTCCTCGACCTGAAGCAGGCGCAGATGGCGGTCACGGCGTCGTTGGATGGAACCGCGCTCATGGACCTCGACGGGAGGATCACCTTCGCCAATCCGGCGCTGGCCGCCATGTGGGGCCGCAGCCGTTCGGAAGACATGCTGGGCGTGCGGGCCGAGGAGTGCTTTGCGGATCCGGAAGTGGTTCCCGAAGCCTGGAGACTACTGTTCGCCGAGGGCAGGTGGGAGGGGGAACTCACCGCCCGGCGCCACGATGGAAGGACATTCGATATCAGGCTGGCCCTTGCCCTGGTCTACGATGAGCAAGAAGTCCCGGTGGCTGTTCTGGCTTCGGTCGCCGACATCTCGCTTCGTAAGAGACTCGAGAAGGAGAAGGAGCGCCGGAACCAATTGCAGTGGGTGGGCAGGTTGGCCGCCGGCATCGCTCACGACTTCAACAATCTGCTCACGGGAGTACTGGGCAGCCTCAGTCTGGCCAAGACGGAAGAGGAGGCGAAGGCACGGGGCACCCTGATCGAAGAGGCGGAAGAATCGTGCCGGCGGGCGGTGTCGCTCACCTCGGAGCTTCTCACCTTCTCGGATGGTGGGGCGTCGGTTCTCCGCATCATTGACGTGAACCAACTTGTGAAGCAGGCGTGTTGAACGCGGCGGTTTCGGGCTCGCCGTCTCGATCGGACTCGACTTGGGAGCAACACGCTTGGTGGAAGGCGACGAGGGACAGCTTGCGCACGTCATCCGGAACTTGGTGAAGAATAATGCAGACGCGCTGGACGGGCGGTGTCGCATCGAGGTGGCCACTGAGGACTTCGATGAACCGGGAGGACCGTTTGTACGGCTGGTCGTGCGTGACGGGGGAGGTGGAATACCGCCGGAAGTTCTCTCCGGTCTTCTTGAGAGAGGTGCCTCCGTTGAACAAGTTGGTCGGGGTTTGGGTCTGGAGATCGTCCGCTGTGCCTCGCGCACTCGTCGTAGACGACGAGCCGGTGGTGCGTGCCACCTTGGTCCGCATGCTGGAGAGGTTGGGCCACGAGGTGGAATCCTGCGCTGATGGAGCGTCGGCAGTTGGCGCCTACGCCGAGGCCAGGCGGCAGGTCAGGCCCTTTGGAGTGGTCATTACCGACCTGGTGATGCCCGGAGGCATGGGAGGGCATGAGACCGCCCGGGCCATCCTGCAGCTTGACCCTGAAGCCCGCATCATCGTGTCCAGTGGGTACTCGGCTGACACCGTGATGGCCGACCACTCAGGCTTCGGCTTTGCCGCCGCCTTGGAGAAGCCCTATACGCTCGACACCTTGGCTGCAGTGGTGGCGTCGGTTGTGGAGACGTGATTGTTTCCGGCCACCATTACGCGTAGACTTAACGCTCGGTATGGAGCAACCGACTTCGCCTCAGGAGTACACTGAGACCGTTGAGCTCTCTGACTACTTTCGGGTCCTTTGGGCGCGGAAGTGGCTGGTCGTTGCGATAGTTGCCCTCACTGTCGGGGTGGTCGCCGCCCTCACCTTCACCACTACCCCTCAGTATCGAGCGACCGCCACTCTCGTGCGGGAGAAAACAACGCTCGAGACCGCTCTCTTCGGCTCGCGACTCTTTGAGTACCGCGATATACAGCGAGAGCTGCGTACAAGCGCAGGCTTGGCAACCACCCCGGAAGTCGCGGCGCTGGTGAAGACAGAGCTCGGCTCGGAGCGTTCCGCCGAGGAGCTCTCCGGTATGGCGAACGCGACCCCCGGCAGCCAGACCGACATCATCGATATCACCGCCTCGTCAAGTGATCCCGCAGAAGCCGCTGACGTGGCGAATTCCTTCGCCCGGAACTTCATTGCCGTGCAGCAGAGGTCCGACCGCGAGGCCATCGCACTTGCGGAGCAGGTCATCCGCAGCCAGCTCAACCGCATGACCACCGCTGAGCTCACCTCCGATCGCGGCAGGCTGCTCACCGGCCGGCTGGAAGAGCTCACCATCATGGCCGAGCTTCAGACAGGAGGCTTCAAGATCACTCAGCCGGCGATGGTTCCTCGCGCTCCCTTCACTCCGCAGCCGGTGCGCAACCTGATTCTCGCGCTGGCAGTGGGGTTGGTTCTTGGGGTGGGTCTCGCCTTCTTGGTCGAGTACCTGGACCGTCGCATCAAGGACGAAACCGGTCTCGAGCGGGAGTTCGGACTTCCGGTGCTGTCCACCGTCCCCTTGGTGGGTGGGAAGTGGGACCCACGCAAGCGCGACTCCGAGACGGTGATGCGCTACATCGGCTTCAGCGACCCCCGTTCTCCTCTTCTCGAACCCTTCCGCACACTTCGCTCGAGCCTGCAGTACTTCGGGGTGGATGAACAACTTCGCGTTCTCCTTGTGACGAGTGGACTACCTCGCGAGGGTAAGAGCGTGGTCGTGGCCAATTTGGGTATAAGTCTGGCGTTGTCCGGCAGGCGGGTCATCGCGGCCGAGACCGACCTGCGCAAACCCATGCTCCACAACTACTTCGGGCTCACCAATGAGGTGGGTGTGTCGAGCGTCGTGGCGGGCACGCATTCCCTCGCGGAAGCTCTGCAGCTTGTTCCTGTTGATGACTACGCTCCACCGGCGGGGCGGCGCACGCAACCCGGAGACGACGGCCTGCTGCTCCAGAAGAACCTCTACTGTCTCACTTCCGGGCCCCTGCCTCCCAACCCGGCAGAGTTGCTCTCGTCGGGCAAGATGCTCGAACTCGTCGAGAGGATGCTCGAGGCAGCCGACTATGTCATTCTCGACACTCCACCGGTGTTGTTGGTCGCCGATGCGTTGACTCTGGCCAAGCACGTCGATGGAGTGCTCGTCTCGGCCCGAATGGGCGCCACAACCAAGGATGAAGCCCGGGAGGTCCGCTCCCTGCTGGACCGTGCCGGGGCACGACCCATCGGTATTGTGGCGCAGGGCAGCAAGAGGAGTGGGGCCTACTACCGGTACGGCTATCGGCGGTACGGCGGCGGGTACAGCGGAGCATACGAGGGTTACGGGTACGGCCCCTGAGATTGCCCTGTGGCGCCCTGTCGAGCCGGAGTTGCTGCCAAGGCGGGGTTGAGAAGCCGCTGCCGGCGCGGGACCGGCAGGCGTCCAAGTGTTCCTAAAGCGGACGGCCGCCCCTACGGGCGGCCGTCCGCTCAACTACGTTCCGTCAACTACGTGGCGCTCAATTACGGCGCCCATTGTGCGGCCATGGATGCCGCAGCTATGTGGCGGTCGTGGGCTGCTCCTGCGCAGAGTTAGTTCTCGCGGCGATGCGTGGAGCGGCGAAGCGCAACACCCACGCCCACCAGTGCAGCCCCTCCCATGCCGATGAGAAGCAGTTCGAAGCCCGTGAAGGGGAACACCGGGCGGTCGGGCTGGGCCAGGAGCTTCCTGACCAATATGTCGAGTTCTCGCAGAACAGCCTGGTCGCCGTACTGGTGGATGACGGCGTCGTCCAGATAGGTTTCGAGCTCCACTACCGTGTACGTGCCAGTAAGGGTACCGTTGGTTACGAAGTCGTCGTAGATGTCTTGCGGGGTTGCGGCTATGGCCGGACCGGCCATGAGCAGAACCAACAGCACGACCCCCAGGAGCGCTGCCAACACTCGCTTCACCATGTTCTTCAAGCCTCCAAGTGTCGCCGCGGAGCGACCGTCGTGTTCCCTCCCGTGATCACATTCCATTCTAGCACCAAATTTCTTCCTTCTCACGGGGTGGCTTTGCATCGAAGAAGGCGGTCTGTCCGGCCAAGGCGGCGGTGGTGGTCCAAAGGACGCGCACTGAATGGAAGCGGCGTGCATCGCGGAGACGAGGTGCGCGACCGCACGTGAGTGGTACGGACTGATGCCTTGTGTCAGTTACCGACGACCGCGCTGCGTGAGCCCCCTTCGGCTTGTGCTGCCGACCTGTGCCGGCGGGCAGCCCGCTCCAGATCGGCCTTCGCCTGCTGGGTGAACTCCACGAACTGAGTCATCTTCTCGTACGCTGCCCCGGCCATGAGCGCTTCGCGGGCCATCTCCACACCTTCGGTGATCGAAGCGGCCTTGTCGGCGAGGTAGATGGCGGTACCGGCGTTCAACACCACCACATCCATGCGTGCGCCCGGCTCCCCGGTGAGGATGCGGCGCGTGATCTGCGCGTTCTTCTGGGGGTCGCCACCGACGAGATCCTTGAGCGGCCAGCGGCGGAGACCGAAGTCCTCCGGCTGGATGGTGTAGGGGTCCGAACAGACCCCGTCGCGCACTTCCACCACGGTGGTGGGTGCGGATACCGAGATCTCATCGAGGCCTTCTTCTCCGTGTACGACCATCGATCTCTTCGCACCCAGCCTGCCCAACGCTTCCGCGATCACCGTGACGAAGCGCGCGTCACTCACGCCCGTGAGTTGATGTTGCACGTGTGCGGGGTTGAGGATGGGCCCCAGGAGATTGAAGATGGTGCGCATGTTGAGGCTGCGGCGGATGGGCACCAGATCGCGGATGATGCGATAGTGCAGCGGCGCGAACATGAAGCCGAACCCAACCGTCCTGATGCAGTCGGCGATGGACTCCGGTGGAAGGTCGATGCGTCCGCCCAAGGCTTGGATGAGATCAGCCGAGCCCGAGAAGGAGGTCTGCCCCCGGCTGCCGTGTTTGGCCACTATGACGCCGGCGCTCGCGGCGACAAACGCCGACGTGGTCGAGATATTGAACGTGGACAGCCTGTCACCCCCGGTACTCACGATGTCGACGAGGGGCCCATCAATGTCGACTTCCACGGGCTCGCCGAAACGGCGCATGGTGCGGGCGAACGCGGATATCTCGGCTCCCGTCTCGCCCTTGACCCTGAGCCCCATGAGGAAGGCGGCCATTTGTACGTCGCCGACTTGGCCTTCGATGATGAGTTCGAGCACTCGCGAGGCCAAATCCTCGGATAGATCTTCACCGTCGGCCAACTGGTCGAGCGCCCGGGAGACGAGCGGCACGGCGATGGCGTCGAGCGACTTGGCCCGGGTAACCAAGAGGTCATATACGAGATCGATGAGTTCGGGGTGATCGACGATGGCGCGTTCGATCTGATGGCGGCGGTACTCCTGGAAGTATTCGGGAGCCACCCCAAGAACGGCGGCCATCGCCTCAATGGCCTCCGGCTGGAGAGTGCGTTCAGCAGAGACTTGCTTCCGGAGCGTCTCGTATTCCCAGCCTTTGACCCTACGGAAGAATTCGCGCAGGTTCACTCTGCCGCCGGAATCTCCACTGTCGCGCCTGAGGAGTTCCGTCAGCGCCTCGGAGAAGGGGCGCGATGTGTACTTCCAGCGATACTGGAACGGCGTCATCTCGAAACTCTCCTACCCGTGCGAACTGCACCACTCGGAGCGGTCGGCGGTCTCGAGCGGTGTCTCACCATTCGAGCATGACATGTTACCACGCTCTTCATGTGCCCCCCTTGACGGGACGTGGGACCGTCGTCTATGGGTCTAGTCACAACCACAGTCGTAGGACGAGCTACTGGTCTGTACTACCACCTACGAACATGTTGACAGTCAGACAACATTGTACTACGGTGAACGCGAGTGTTGTAAACTGTTTTTGTACCCGCGCTGTTGGCCCGGGAAGGCGGGCTGGGGCTGACGGGGAGTCTCATAGAGCAAGGGGGTATGCCAGGGGAGAAGGTGAGACCTTCATTGTCTTCAATCAGTTGTGTGTCGTGCCGTCCAGAGCGGGCCCAGCTTGGACCCACAAGGACGCGAGTACTACAGGAGTGGCGCCTCCGCTCGACGGCGGGGGACGAGAAAGCAAGGGGGCAGTGCATTGCGTTCTGCTAAGAAGACATCAATCGGGTTCGTAGTATTGGTTGCAGTTCTCGTGATGGCCGTGCTGGCGCTTGCCGGGTGCGGTAACGGCGAAACCACGACGACTGCAGCAGGGCAGTCATTCACTTTCGCAGAGTCGAATCCGGTTGCCTCAAACCAGCATCAGATGGCTTTCGAGTATGGCAAGCGCGAGATGTGCAAGCTCTTGGGAGCTGAGTTCATCACGGCCGACGCCAACATTACGCCATCCAAGCAGGTGGCCGATATTGAGACTTTCATTCAGCAGGGTGCAGACGGCATCACCAGTTGGACCCTTGATCAGGGTGCGGCTACGGCCGTGTACAAGAAAGCCCAGGATGCAGGCATCCCGGTGGTAACGGAGAACAGCCCGGGCGATTTCGTGACGGCGACGTTCGTCCAGGAGCAGAACACCAGCAGGATGGCACAGAAGGACGCAGCTGAGTGGTTCTCATCGGTGTATCCGGGCGGCAAGATATTCATTGTCGGCGGAGAGCCCGTGCCCTACATCCTCTATGTCACAAAGAACATGGAGGAAGAGGCTGCTGCGGCCGGTCTCGAGGTCCTGGCCCGCCAAGATAACATGACTGATCAGGCCAGTGGGGCCCAGCAGATTGTGCAGGAGCTTCTCACGAAGTTCCCGGATGTTCAGGCGGTATGGTGCTTCAACGACCGTAGTGCGCTCGGAGCCTCCGCAGCATTGCGTGCGGCCGGCAAAGAGATCTACGATGCCGCCGACCCTAAGCCCGGTGCGGTGATTGTCACGGGCATGAACGGTACCCAAGAGGCAATCGAAGCTGTCCGAGCGGGGATCGTGTCTGCCACGTACAGCGGAGATTCCGAGCTCGTGGGCGCGGGCGAGATCGAGCTTCTCTATCGGATAGTTGCGGGCGAAATCGCGAAGGAAGACGTGCCTCCGACCATTGTGTGTCCGTATCACAGGATCGACAACACAATCGCCCCGACCGCTTCCTTCCCGCTGGAAACGGTCATCGAGCTGGGCATTCTCGACAGCTTCCTTGAGTACACGGCCTCAGTGGATGCCGAGAACTATCTCAACGATTTTTTCGAGTTCCTCGACAATCTGTAGTGACTGGTATACCAAGAGCAGGGGCCTGAGACCCGTATTCAGACAAGGGGGCGGCTCCGATCAGGTGGGCGATCGGAGCCGCCCCAAGGTTTCGGTACTACTCGCTGTCATGTCAATTGCAGCTGCTCGGTGCATGAACCTGTGCCCGGTCCGGCTGCCCGAGAGCTGGGAGAACTGTTGAGATGAGCGAAGTGCCGCTCATTCGCATGCGGAAGATCACAAAACGCTTTCCGGGTGTGACCGCGCTCCATGAGGTCAACGTGGAACTCTTTCCAGGAGAGATTCACGCTCTGGTGGGTGAGAATGGCTCCGGGAAATCCACACTCTGCAAGTGCCTCTATGGCTTCGTTCATCCCGATGAGGGCACGATCGAAATCGACGGTGGGCGAACGGTGATTGACTCACCCCACACCGCTCTCAGTCTGGGAATCTCGGCGATTACGCAGGAGTTGACCCTGGCCCCGACTCTGAGCGTGACTGAGAACATCCTTATGGGCCGTCTTCCTCGTGGTCGCTTCGGCATCGACTGGGCGCAGGCGCGCAGACTGGCGTTCGATGCTCTTCAAGAAGTGGGGACCGAGATTGACCCCGATGCGACTGTCGGTTCGCTCTCGGTTGAGCTCCAGCAGGAGGTCGAGATAGCTCGAGCAGTGTTCGGGCAGTCGCGGGTTCTTATACTCGATGAAGCCACCAGCTCTCTTTCCGAGACGGCAACTGAGCGCCTCATGTTGAAGCTGGAGCAACTGAGGCAGAAGGGGGTGAGTATCCTCTTCGTCTCCCATCGTCTCCGTGAGATCTTCCGGTGTGCGACCAAGGCCACCGTGCTCCGGGACGGGGAGCTTGTCGACACTCTCGCCCTGGATGGAGTGACGGAGTCACAGCTGGTCAGCAAGATGGTGGGTAGGGACATGGAGGATCTGTACGGGAAGCGCAGCATCCCGAGGGGCGAGGTGCTGCTCTCGGTACGCCGCCTATCCGCTGAGGACAAGAGTGTCCAAGACGCGAATCTCGACCTTCACGCCGGAGAGATCCTGGGCGTGGCGGGGCTGGTTGGCTCCGGCAAGATACAGTTGGGCCAGGCGATCTTTGGTGCCATACCATACACGGGTGAAGTTCTGGTGGAGGGCCGGCGCGTGAAGCCCGGTGATCCTCGCCACGGCATGGCGGCAGGTATCGGCTATGTCCCCGATGACAGGAAGAAGGAGGCTCTGCTGCTGACGAGGAGCGTGCGGGCCAATCTCTCGCTGCCCTGGTTGTCCACCGGTCACTTCACCCGCTTCGGGGTGTTGGATGTCAAGTCGGAGAAGAATCTGGCGAATGATTCAGTGAGTCGTTTCGCGGTCCGCACGCCGTCGACGGAATTCCCGATTGTCCAGTTGTCGGGCGGCAATCAGCAGAAAGTCGTACTGGCCCGTTGGTTTGCTCTGAAACCCAAGGTTGTGGTCTTGGCTGAGCCGACGCGTGGTATCGACGTAGGGGCAAAGAGCGAAGTGTACAGGTTCATGCAGGACTTGGCCGAGCAGGGAGCAGGCATCCTCATGATCTCTTCGGAAATGCCGGAGCTGTTGGGAGTTGCCGATCGTATCCTTGTCATGTATCAGGGCAGGCTTTGTGGTGAATTCGACCCGCGTGAGGTGGGTGAAGAGGAGATCGCACACGTGGCGTGCATTGGCGAATCGAAGACTGTGGGGGTGGCATAGATGGCTGTCTCTCAAGGAGGCACGACACCTGTTGCCGGCAAGCCGGAGCGCAGGGGGTTGGGAGGTCGTTTCAATATCGGCAGGGTAATGGGAGCTGTCATCGGGCTGGTGATCGTGGTGGCATTCCTGGGGATTACGGAACCGGCGTTCCTTTCCTGGGGCAACCTCATGAACATCTTCCGAGCCCAGTCCATCGCCTTCATCCTGGCGATTGGGATGACGTTCGTGATCCTCACCGGTGGCCTTGATCTCTCGGTAGCCTCGGCCACGGGGTTTGCCGGCATGGTTCTCGGTCTCTCCATCAAAGCGGGGGTTCCCACAATACCGGCCATTCTCATCACTGTGATCACGGGCGCGCTCCTCGGGTTGTTCAACGGTTTCCTCATCGGCATCGCCCGCATCTCGTTCTTCGTGGTAACCCTCGCCACGTTGTCGATCTACGCCAGCGTGATTCTCGTGGTGACGCGTGGTAGCACTATCTCGCTGTTCCAGTTCTCGACATTCGATCCCATCGCGAAGATGGCCAACGGTGACATCGGTCCCTTCCCGATCATCCTTCTGATCATAGTGGCCCTCTACGTCATCGCCTGGTTCGTATTGCACCGTACCCCGTTTGGCCGAGCGGTCTACGCCACCGGCTCAAATCCGGAGGCGGCTCGTCTTAACGGCCTCAATGTGCCTCTCATTCTCATGCTCGTGTATGGAATAGCCGGTCTCATGTGCGGGCTCGGTGCGATTCAACAGAATGGAAGGCTGACGGCGGCTGTACCGATAGTCGACCCCAATCAGATGCTGGCGGTCATTGCCGCTGTATTGATCGGGGGCATGAGTCTCAGGGGCGGAGAAGGGGGCCTATTGGGCACATTCCTCGGCTGCCTCTTCTTGGGCGTCATCCAGAACGGTTTGACCTTGAAGCAGGTTTCGGCTTTCTGGCAGGGAACCGTCACCGGTTCGATTCTTCTCATTGCGGTCGGTCTTGCGGTGCTTCGAGAGAGCGGGGCCGGAGCCAAGCTGATTCGGGCCTTACGACGAAAAGCTCCCCCCGGGCCGGCGGAGTAGGGCGGGGAAGCATCATTCTGGAGTCCGGAAAGGAGGCGACGTGGATGCGAACAGGCTGGCGGTAAGCCATATCACCACGAACAAATGGGATCTGCCCACGGCACTCGAGCGCTACAAGGCTCACGGCGTCGGTGGCTTCGGCCCTTGGCGGGACAAGCTGGAGGCCCACGGTTTTGAGGAAGGGGCCCGGCTCATCGCTGAGTCGGGGCTCGGAGTGGCCAACTACTGTGCGGCCGGGTTCTTCACCATGGGTGACGAAGCCTGCCAGGAAGCCGTCGATGGAGCGGTGCGGGTGACCCTCAAGGCCATGGACGAGCAGAAGCGTCTGGGGGCACCCTGCCTGGTGATCGTGGTGGGTCCGGTGGGCTGCTACGGAGTGGAGCCCGCCATGGACGTCATCATGGACAGCTTGAAGCAGGTGGCGCGAGGGGCGGAGGAGAAGGGGGTCGATCTGGGGCTCGAAGTCCTTCACCCCATGGATATCACCACCTGGTCGATGGTGCGGACCATCCATCAGGGGCTGGACATCATAGAAGAGATCGATTCCCCGAAGCTGGGCCTCATGCTCGATTTGTACAACACGTGGTGGGACCCGGAGATCATCTCGGGCATTCAGAGGGCCGGCGACAGAATCAAGGGTGTGCACTTCGCCGACTGGCGTAATCCCACACGTTCATTTACCGACAGAACCATCCCCGGCCGGGGAATCGCTCCTTTGGCCGAGTTGATCGAGGAGGTGGAGTCTACGGGTTGGAGCGGTTACTACGATCTGGAGATCTTCTCGGACGAACTCTGGGAATCGGACTACGACGAGTTGTTGGGTGAGACGGTCGAGTGGTTTCGCGCCCTTGAAGTGTAGGCGCGGAAGTGAGTAGGGGCCTCGTCTGTGATGCGGGGCCGGGAACCTCATGATTGGGGGAAGTATGGCGGATTACGACGCGATTATCATCGGATCGGGGCACAACGGTCTGGCAAACGCGATGATGCTGTCGCGGGCCGGCTGGAAGGTTCTCGTTGTTGAGCAGTCGGATGTGCCGGGGGGAGCCTCAAAGTCGAGGGAGTTGACCCTTCCCGGCTATGTCCATGATGTCCATGCGGCCAACATCGGCTTCTTCCTTGGCTCCGACACCTTCAATGAGTTCAAGGACGACTTCTTCGCCAACGGTTTCGGCATCTCCGCCGGAGACCAACCGTACGCGAGCGTGTTTGCCGACGGCGATGCCGTATGCGGCTACATGGACCCGCAGAAGATGGTCGATGAGTTGACGCGACAGTCACCGAACGACGCGGAAGCCTGGAAGCAACTCTTGGATGAGTTCGGCCGGTTCTCCGGTCATCTCCTGGGCATCCTGAAGATGCCCATGCCGTCGGCAGGGGTGCTGAGGCAGGCCTACAAGATCTACCGTTCTTTGGGTGGGACCGATTTCTGGGATCTGGTGCAGATTCTGCTGTCTTCCGGACGCAGCTTCGTCGATTCCCGGTTCGAATCGGAGAAGGTCAAGGCTCTCTTCACCCCTTGGGGTTTCCACCTCGACCAGGGACCGGATGTGGCCGGCGGGGCCATGTTCCCCTATCTGGAAGTCCCGCTCGACTACATGAATGGATTGGCGTTCTCCACCGGCGGCATCGGGAAGCTGATGGACGCCATGATCGCCACCATCAAGGCGAAGGGCGGCGACGTGCGCCTGGGTGCGGCGGTCACCCAGGTGAAGGTCGAGAACGGCAAGGCCGTGGGAGTCGTCTTGGCCGACGGCAGCGCCATGAGCGCCAAGAAGGCCGTGGTGGCCAGCGTCACTCCGCCGAAGCTGTTCGGTCCCCTGGTTGACGAGGGTGAGCTTCCCGGGTCCTTCATGCGCAAGGTGAAGGGATTCCGTTACGGCGCCGCCACCATGATGGTTCACCTGGCGATGGACGGCCCGGTACCGTGGGCCGCCGGTGACCATATCTCCAAGTGTTCGTACGTGCACTGCGGCTTCACCACCGATGACATCAGCCGCACCTACTACGAGTCGCTCCTCGGGTACCTTCCCACCAGCCCCATGCTGGTGGTGGGCCAGCAGAGCCGGCTCGATGACAGCCGTGCTCCGGAAGGCAAGGAGACCCTGTGGATACAGGTGCGCGCGGTTCCGTCGGTGCCGAAGGGAGACGCTGCCGGTGAACTGACGGCGACTGATTGGGAAGCGCTTCGGGAACCTTACACGGAGCGGGTCCTCAACAAGATCGAGTCGGTTGCCCCCGGCTTCAAGGAGCGGATCCTGGCGAAGTACGTCATGACTCCTCCCGATATGGAAAAGGACAACCCGAATCTGGTGGGCGGCGACTCAGTCTCAGGCAGCCACCATCTGGACCAACACTTCATGTTCAGGCCGTTCGCTGGATGGTCACGTTACCGCACGCCGGTGAAGAACCTGTACATGATCGGGCAGTCGACGTGGCCGGGTGCCGGTCTCTCGGCGGCGTCGGGTTATCTGTGCGCGAAAGATCTGCTCTAAGGAATCGTGATCGAGGGTATACCTGAGGTAGTTGTACGCCGGACAATCTTGAAATGAGAACGGAGGAATCAGATGCGAAAGAACAGACTTGTACTTCTGCTGGTGGTGGCGCTGTTGTTGGTGCCTGCGCTCCTTGCCGGGTGCGGGGAGACCGCGACGACGACGACGGCGACCACGGCCGCTCCCGCTACCGACACCACGGCCACGACCGCGGCGCCGACGGGCGAGTCGGTCACCATCAAGGTGGTCAGCTTCCTGGCCGAGACCAACACGATGAACGACGGCCTGTGGATGCTGCAGGAACTCGTCGAGGAGAAGTCGGGCGGCCGGTTGACGATCGAGTGGGGCGGCGGCCCCGAGGCTATTCCCTCCTTCCAGCTGGCCGAGGCGCTGCGCAGCGGCGTGGTGGAGATGGCTTGGACCGCACACACGTTCAACGTGGCTCAAATACCGGCGGTGGAAGGGGCTAAGCTCACCCGTCTCACCCCGTGGGAAGAACGTGAAACGGGCGTGAGCGACTTCTACAACGAGCTCTACGAAGCGAATCTGAACGCCGTATACCTGGGCAGTGGCACTCCGGGTCTCACCTACAACCTCTACACCACGGTGCCGATAGAGACGGTCGCGGACTTCCAGGGTAAGACCATGCGCGTGACCCCGGCATACAAGGCCTTCGTGGAGGCCCTCGGGGCGGCCCCGGTGACCACGGATCCGGGTGAAGTCTTCACGGCTCTCGAGAGGAATCTGGTTGTCGGTTATGGATGGCCGTCGGTGGGCATCTCCGATTTCGGCTGGAACGAAGTGACAAAATTCGTGGTGGAGCCTGCCTTCTATCAGGTGGACGTGTGCGCACTCATAAACAAGTCGGTGTGGGACAACATGCCTGAAGACCTGCAGGACATCCTGGTCGAGGCCATGCAGGAAGTCGAACGGATGGCATTCGACCACTTTGCCAACGAGATCAAGGAAGACAGAGCCGCACTTCTTGCCGGTGGCATACAGGAGGCTGCTCTGGATGGAGCCGAGGCGGAAGGGTATATCGAGCTGGCATACGAATCGGGGTGGGCTGAAGTCATCGGTAAGGCGGGCGATACGGGCACCCAGTTGCGTTCCCTCATCGACAGGTAGTCTGTGGGAGCTACCGAAATGAGCTCACGGCAAAACATCTGGTCGAAGGCGCTCGACTGGGTCGAGGACATTCTGGCCTGGATTGCCGGCATCTGCATCGTGGCGATGATGCTGGCGATCTCGTACTCAGTGATCGCGCGGTTCGTCTTCAACGCACCTCAGCCGGCGGTCATCGAGTTGAGTGGTTACCTGCTGCTCTACACAACCTTCCTCGGAGTCCCGTGGCTTCTCCGGAACGACGGCCATGTGAAGGTGGACCTCCTGATCTCGAAGCTCGGCCCCCGCGCGCGCCGGGTCTTCGACACCGTCACATCAGTCTTCGGGTTGGTGGTCGCGCTTGTTCTGCTCTGGCGAGGGGTGCTCGTGACCATCGACTTCTATGCGCGGGGCATGAAGGTGTTCAATATCCTTGCCACCCCTCAGTACATTCTTCTGGCGGTCATACCCGTCGGCTCTCTGCTGTTGGCGTTCGAATTCGGCCGCCGCATGTACCGTTTTGCCCGCGGTCGGGAGGAGAAGCCGGCGCGTCTTGCCAGGCCGGCCGCGGGCGACGGGGAAGGGAGCTGAGGCATGGACTGGTGGGTGATCCTTCTCTTGTTGATCACTGGCCTCATCGGCCTCATGCTCAGTGGTCTCCCCGTCGCCTTCTCCTTCATGCTGATCGTGATGGCCGCCATGTACTTCATGATGGGTGGAGTCAGCGGCCTCGATCAGCTCGTACTCAGCATCTTCGACTCACTGACGAAGTTCAGCATGACACCCATTCCCTTCTTCGTGTTGATGGGAGAGGTGCTCTATCAATCCGGGCTTGCTACCCGCACCCTCAACGTGGTGTCGAAGTGGATGGGTCCCATACCGGGTAGGTTGAGTGTCATCACGCTGCTTTCTGGCGGCCTTTTTGCGGCACTGAGCGGCTCCACCGTGGCCAACACCGCCATGTTCGGAGCCTTGATGGTGCCGGAGATGCAGAAGCGAGGGTACAGCGCCGAGATGACGGTCGGGCCGATCATGGCTTCGGGAGCGCTCGCCATGGTGATTCCGCCGAGCGCTCTCGCGGTCATCCTGGGCAGCCTGGCAGAGGTGTCGATCGGCGGGCTTCTCATAGCCGCCCTCATACCCGGCCTGCTGCTCCTGTTCCTGTTCCTGGCTTACACGGTCGTGAGGAGCGCTCTCAACCCCTCACTCGCACCGAGGTACGAGGTGGCATCGGTTGATGTGAAAGACAAGTGGCTTTCCCTGGTGCGCGATCTCGTGCCCATGGGCGCCATCATCTTCCTCGTGCTGGGCCTGATCTTTTTGGGAGTCGCCACGCCGACCGAGGCCGCAGCTCTTGGGGCCCTGGGTGCGTTCGTGCTGGCGGCGGCGTTCAGGTCTCTCACCCGGACGGTGGTGAAGAGGGCCATCGTGGGATCTCTGCGGGTGACGGTGATGATTCTCGCGATCATCGCCGGCTCGGGCGCCTTCAGCCAGGTACTCGCGTTCAGCGGGGCCAGCCGTCAATTGGTGCAGCTGGTCTTGAGCGCCGACATCAGTTCCATGCTCATCCTCCTGATCATGCTGGGTGTGGTGGTGATCCTGGGGTTCTTCATGGAGCAGGTGTCCATCATGATGATCACGATCCCGGTCTTCATGCCCATCGTCGCCGTGCTCGGCTTTGATCCCATCTGGTTTGCCGTGCTGGTGCTCATCTGTCTGGAGATCGGCCAACTGACTCCGCCCGTGGGTCTCGCGCTGTTCGTTATGAAGGGGGTGGCGCCACCGTCCATCTCCATGGGTCAGATCTACAAGGCGGCTCTTCCGTATGTGGCCGCCGACGTGGTCGGGGTTGCGCTGATCATCGCGTTTCCCGCCATAGCTCTGTGGCTCCCCGGTTTCATCTAGGTCCGAAAATCGAGTCCGCAGAAAGGAAGTGAAGGAATGCTAGACCTCAAGATAATCAACGGAACTGCGATCATCCCTGGGGTGGGAGCGGTGGAGACCGCCATCGGCTGCAAGGACGGCAAGATCGTGGCTCTGGCCGATGCCGATACCATGGGGGAGGCGACCCGGGTGGTCGACGCCGGCGGCAAGTACGTCATTCCAGGCGTCATTGACCCTCACTGCCACCTCGGCATCTTCACAGGTGATTTCGGCTACGAAGCCGAACACGAGACGCGCGCGGCTCTGGCCGGGGGTATCACCACGGTGGGTGTCTTCATGGGTGGGGCCGAGTCTTATCTGCCTCAGCTGCCCGGAGTCATCGAGACGGCGGAGGGCAAGATATCGACCGACCTCTTCCTCCACCTCTCCATGTTCACCCCGCAGCAACTCGACGAGATTCCCCAGTGCGTGGAGGACTTCGGAATCACCGACTACAAGTTCTACATGACCGGTGTCCGCGGTGTGTTTCCGAACGTGACCGACGCCTTCATTCTGGAAGGCCTGCGCCGCATCGGCGCCATTGACGAGCGCCTGCTCGGCTGCGTGCACGCCGAGGATCAGTCCATGGTGGATGCCGCCTGGGACAACTTGGAGTGCACCTACGGCGAGTCCGGCGGGGGCGATCTGTGCGAATGGGCAAAGATAGGTCCATACGAGGCCGAGGAACTGGCCGTGGTTCGCGCCTGCTATCTGGCCCGAGTGACGGGCACCCGCCTGTACATTGTGCACCTCTCATCCGAGCCCGGCCTGCTGGCGGCCGACGAATTCCGTCCCGAGAACCTCTACGTGGAGACGACCTCTCCCTATCTCTCCATGACGAAGGATTCCGAAGCCGGGCTCATGGCCAAGATGGTGCCGCCCATCAAGGACGAATCCGACCGCGAAGCGTTGTGGGAAGGTGTCCGCCTCGACATCATCGATACCTTCGGTACCGATAACACTCCTCTCACCAAGGAGATCAAGGGTGCCGAGAGGGGCATGATGGGTGCTCTGCCCGGCTACCCGGTGATTCAGACCCACCTGCCGGTTCTGTTGAATGAAGGTGTGAACAAGCGCGGCATACCTCTCGAGACCATCGTGGAGAAGGCCTGCGCCAATCCGGCCCGCATCTTCAACCTCTACCCGAAGAAGGGCACTATCGCTGTGGGTTCCGATGCCGACCTCGTGGTGGTTGACCTCGACAAGGAAGTGACGGTCAAAGCCGCCGATCTCTACTCCTTCGCCGACTTCTCCCTGTGGGAAGGGGAGACGTTCAAGGGCTGGCCGGTCATGACCATCAAGGGTGGTGTCGTGGCCGTGGAAGACAACGACATCAAGGTTGCGGCGGGTACCGGTCGGTATCTGCGGCGTGAGCTGTAGGACGGACTGCGGAGCCGGGCGGCGATGATGAAGGTCGTGGCCGGGGCTCGCAGGAGTTCGTGGTGCGGTGGCTGGGTCGGGCCGGAGTTGTGGTTCTGCTCAGCCATTACACCAAGCTTGTAGGAAGTGGTACAAGAGCGTTGTGCGAACAACAGGCTTGTAGTAGAATCCGTTACAACCGGCCGGAAACTCCGGCGAGGGTGTGCGTAATCGGCGCGGCGCCGGCGATGTGAACGTGGAGGTGACCGCAATTGCTTTCTATTAGAGTGCAGGGACGTGGAGGCCAAGGCGCCCAGATGGCGGGCGAAGTGTTGGCCGAAGCGTTTTTTGAGGCAGGCAAATGGGTGCAGGCGTTCTCGTCGTACGGAGGAGCGCGCCGGGGCACCCCGGTACTGACGGCTATCCGAGTCGACGACAAGCCGGTGAGGCTGCGCAGCAACATCGAGCATCCTGATGCCATCGTGTGCTTCGACCCCTCTCTCTTGGGGCCGGCCCTGCTCGAGGGGGCTCAGGCGAACACCGTGGTGTTGGTCAACTCTTCGAAGGCGCCGGAGGAGTTCTCCGAGTACGGCGACTTTCGCTGGGCCACCATCGACGGCATCAGCATCGCGGTGAAGAACGGTCTCGGGCGCATAGTCAACTCGGCGGTGCTGGGAGCATTTGCCCGGGTCATGGGCGCTCCCGAGATGGAGTCGCTCGCAAGAACCGTGGAAGAGGTGTCCCCGGTGAAGAAGCCGCAGAATGCACAGGCGGCTCGTGACGGATATGAGCAGGTGAAGACGGCTTGGGAGCAGGCGGCATGAACGGCAACAAGGAATTGGTGCCCACTCACTGGACTACCGGATGGACCACTGTGCTGGATACCGGGACGTGGCGGAGCACTCTGCCCGTACACACGTGGCGTCCGGCACCCTGCTTCGTGAACTGCCCGCTCGGCAACGACATCCCGATGTGGATCGGGCTGGCGGCCGATGAGGCGTTCCATGAGGCGTGGTTGGCGCTGGTGGACAACAATCCTCTGCCTGCGGTCATCGGTCGCGTGTGCCACCATCCCTGCCAGACCGACTGCAACCGCAAGGTGCTCGAAGGGGCCGTGGGCATCAACAGCCTCGAACAGTACCTGGGCGACATGGCTCTCGAGGAGGGTTGGTCGTTCCCGGCGGCTCCAGAGGGCAGCGGCAAGCGTGTTGCCATCGTGGGCGGCGGGCCGGCCGGTCTCTCCGCTGCCTACCAGCTGCGCCGCCGTGGTCTCGAGGTGACCATCTATGAGGCCCAGCCCGAGCTGGGCGGCGTGCTGCGCTACGGTATCCCCGAGTACCGGCTGCCGAAGGCGGTGTTGAACAAGGAGATACAGCGCATCCTTGCCCTCGGTGTGAGCGTGAAGACCTTCTCTCCGGTGGCCGACTCAGCCGCTTTGGCGGCACTGCGCGACGAGTACGAGGCGGTTTTTGTAGCCATAGGAGCGGGACGCGCCAAGATGCTCGGACACCTCGAGGAGGCGGGCGCACTCTCCGGTCACGATTTCCTACGGACGCTGGCGGTGTGCGAGACGGCTCCCGATCTGGGACAGCGGGTCGTCGTGGTCGGCGGTGGCAGCGCGGCTATGGATGTGGCGCGCTCCTCGCGCCGTCTGGGGCGTACGGTGTCGCTCGTGGTACTCGAAGAGCGCGACGCCATGCTGGCCCAAGAGGAAGAAGTGGCTGACGCGATCGAAGAGGGCGCCGCCTTGTTCAATGGTGCCATGATCGACACGGTGGAGAAGGCAGCGGATGGGCACCTCGTGCTTCGCTGTGTGCGCGTGAAGCTCGATCCGGATGCGCCTCCCGGCGAGTTTTGCCCCATTAGGCAGCAGGGAGGCGATTTCACGCTCGAGGCCGACTCCCTGGTCGTCGCCATAGGCCAGGATCCCGACTTCTCGGTGTTGGGCGATCAGGTGGAGACGGCCGGCGGGCTGGTGAAAGTGGATGGCGGCTTGGCCGCCGGACCCGACATCTATGCCGGCGGTGATGTGGCCACGATGGACCGTTACGTCTCGGTTGCGATAGGCGACGGGAAGAAGGCGGCACTGTCCATCGCCGCCGCACTCGGTGTCGGCGATGACGAAGCGCCCAAGGAGTACACGTTGGCCGAAGCGGTCACGCCGGAAGAAGTGAACACCTACTACTTCCCTGAAGTGGAGCCCACGGAACGAGATAAGTCACCGGTGGAAGAGCGTCTCTCCGACTTCCGGGAGAGCCGCCTGGGCCTCGCCTTCTCCCAAGCGGCTCAGGAAGCGGCGCGCTGCATGAGCTGCGGCACATGCATCGAGTGCGACAACTGCTTTGTGTTCTGCTCGGACATGGCGGTGGCCAAAGAGCCGGACTCCGAACTGCACTACTCGGTGCTCAAGCAGTACTGCAAGGGGTGTGGTCTCTGCGCGGTCGAGTGTCCCCGGGGCTGCATAATCATGATACAGGAGACTGAATGATGCCCACCACGACGGACGAACAGAGGATTCTTCTCAAAGGGAATCACGCCGTCTCCTACGGCGTCATGCGGGCACGCCCCCAAGTGATTCCCATCTACCCCATCACTCCCCAGACGCCCATCGTCGAGAAGATCACCGACCTGGTGCTGGACGGTTCCTTCGACACCGACATCATGACGGCGGAATCCGAACACTCGGCGATGTCCGCGGCCATCACCGCCTCACTCACCGGAGTGAGGGTGTTCACAGCCAGCGCGTCGCAGGGCGTCTTTCTCATGCACGAGATGTTCCACTACGCGTCGGGTGCGCGGGTACCCATCGTGATGGCCATCGTGAATCGCACGCTCGGCTCTCCCTGGGGGTTCTGGCCCGACCAGACCGATAGCTTGGCCCAGCGCGATACCGGCTGGATGCACATCTACACCGAGAGTGGCCAGGAGTCGCTCGACACGGTGATTCAGGCGTACAAGGTGGCGGAGCAGGTCAGCCTGCCTGCTTTCGTCTGCCATGAGGCCTTCTACGTGTCTCACGCGTTGGAACCGGTCATCGTGCCCTCGCAGGCGGCGGTGGACGAGTTCCTGCCGCCGTTCGATCCCTCGCATCGTCTCGATCCGGTACGCAAGGAGTCGTGGGGCAACGTCATCAACCAGGAGATGTTCTACAGGCACCGCAAGGACATGTCGGCGGACATGGACCGCGTGCCGGATCTCTTCACTGCCGTCGACGCCGAGTACAAAGAGAAGTTCGGCCGCGGTTACGGCATCTTGGAGCGGTATGGTGCCGATGATCCGGAGATCCTCCTCGTCGGTTTTGGTTCGATGGTGGGCACCATGCGTGAGGCGGTCGACGTGATGCTCGCCGAGGGCTTGAAGGTGGGTCTCCTCAAGGTGAGGCTCTTTCGTCCCTTCCCCATCGCCGAACTGAGAGAGGCGGTCGCGGGAGTGCCGAAGCTCGCCGTCATGGAACGCAACTACTCCCCGGGCCTCGGTGGAGTGCTGCACCAAGAACTCAAGGCGGCCCTGTACGGCATGAAGGATCAACCGCTCATGCACGGATACCTCTCTGGGGTGGGCGGCATGAACGTGTCGGTTGAGAGAATCGAGGAACTGACCCGCAAGGCCCTGGCTGAGGACCCGGTTCCCGAGTCGGTCTGGGTATGAGGTGAGCCATATGACGGTCTCAAGCAGAAAGAAGAACTACGAGATACCGGAGGAGCATGTCTTCCTCTCCGGGCACAACGCCTGCCCGGGCTGTGGGCAGGCGCTCGCCATACGCTACGTCTTGAACACCATGGGCCCGAACACCATCTCCACGGTGCCCCCCTCCTGCGCAGCCATCATCTCCGGTCCCCAACCCCTCTCGTCGATGATGCTGCCCGTCTACCAGACCACGCTTGAGTCCAGCGCCGCCTCGGCGGCCGGTATCCGCCGGGCGTTGAACCGCATGGGCAAGACCGATGTGAACGTCCTGTCCATCGCCGGTGACGGCGGCACCTACGACATCGGCTTCCAAGCGCTGTCGGGAGCTGCGGAGCGCAACGAAGACCTGGTGTACGTGTGTCTCGACAACGAGGGCTACATGAACACCGGCGCGCAGAAGAGCGGGGCGTCACCCCACCTGGTGCAAACGGCCACCACGCCGGGCGGGAAACCGACCCAGAAGAAGAACATCGCCGAAATCATGGCCGCCCACGGTATTCCCTACGTGGCCACGGCCAGCACCGGATTCCCCGACGATCTGGCCCGCAAGGTGGCCAAGGCGCGTGACATGCGCGGCACCGGCATGCGCTTCATCGTGGCCCTCACCCCCTGTCTTCCCGGTTGGGGCGTAAAGGAAGACCAGGGCATCGCGATAGCGCGGCTGGCGACGGACACCGGGCTGTGGCCGCTCTACGAAGTGGAATACGGTACGAAGTACACGATCAACCGTGGCCCCCAAGGCATTCCGGTGCGGGAATACTACAAGCTGCAGAAGCGGTACAGCCACCTCACGGAGGAGCAGGTAGAAGAGCTCCAGGCGGAGATGGAGTACAGCTGGCAGCTCCTCAAAGCCCGTTCGGAGTGCATTCCAGAAAGAGGCCTCGCAGCCGGTCCGGCCCAGTCCGGCTGATCCCCGCATCACGTAGGCCTCCCCTTCCTTGCTGGGGTGGGGGGGGGGGCGCCCCCCCCCGGGGGGGGGCCCGCGGGGCCACGACCCTGGCTGACGACGCGATGGCCTCCGGCGACCTGGAGAGGCTGGCCCCGGCCCTGGGGACCATCGGGGTCCTGCTGATGGACTCGGGTCAGACCGTCGAGGCCCGACGGGTCTTCGAGGAG
>Ga0334883_1000479_pt1 | contig 71826 bp, 50 predicted proteins | sample GraSluR1_MG_6_FD_207230 | JGI IMG/M metagenome (GOLD analysis project Ga0334883, IMG submission 207230) | Sludge microbial communities from methane-producing bioreactor in Wageningen University, Netherlands - Granular Sludge_09_05-R1 | ecosystem: Engineered > Bioreactor > Anaerobic >... | reverse complement strand
TCCTCTTTCAATCTCAGTGACGATCTTCAGCTTGAAGGCTTCACTGTAACGGTAGTTTACTTTGGTTGGGGTCTTGGTATCCATTTTATCTCCTAATTTTAGTCCGGGCTTTTCAGGATACCTCAGATGGTGGGTGATACTGGATTCGAACCAGTGACCTCTACGATGTGAACGTAGCGCTCTAACCAGCTGAGCTAATCACCCACGATTAAGTGGTGGTGGGAGATACTGGATTCGAACCAGTGACCTCTACGATGTCAACGTAGCGCTCTAACCAACTGAGCTAATCACCCACTGTAGGGAGCAGCTTTTTTGAGCCTGATATTTTTGTCAATGGATTTCGCAGGCTCCCGGCTTGGCTCTCACAAAGAATCAGCAAATCACTTGAGCAGCACGGCCTTCCTGACCCCGCGATAGCCATCACTCTTCATTGTGACGAAGTATAGGCCTGAAGGCAGGATTTTGCCTCCGGAGGTATCGGCCTTCCAAGAGAAATAATATTCTCCTGATTTGGAGTGGGCTTGGGCGTAGCTGTGCACTCTGCGGCCACGGAAGTCGTACACATCGATTTGCACCTCTGCGGGCTGCTTTACTCGATAAGGAATCCGCAACTGCGTTGAGAAGGGATTGGGAAAAGCTGGCAGCAACTCAGTGGGCAATACTATGTCCGGTACAGGCTCCTGCTCCGCCCGAGGGACGCTGAGGCTGATGTAGCCAAAGATGTCGCTCTCAGCACTGTAGGAGAGGGCTTCGAGCCAATAGTAATAAGTGATTCCAGCTTCTGTCTCCAGATCAACGAAGCTATACTGCGCGCCCTCTGAAGCATGCCCGGATGGAGCTATCAGGGATGGATTCAACTTTATCGCGCTTGCAATATCGGTCTCTTCCGCGCGATACACATTCCAGCCCAAAAGCTCTGTTTCCGAAGAGGTTGACCATTTGAGCAAGGCCGCGTCCTGCCAGAGAGCCAGAAAGGAATTAAGCGTGACAGCAAGGGTCACTTCTGCTGCTTCATAGAAATCCACGACCGCTTCAAGGAAGTCCAGACGGGTAACTGATTTGGCATCATCAAGCTCGGATAGAGCATAGCTAAAGATCAGAGTTCTTTGATTATAGCCTCCTGCACCGGCGATGCCGACGATGCCATAATCATCCTCGATGAAGGCCGGAACAGCAATGCCGGGCAACGGTTCAAAGAGGTCTATATAGTCATTATTGGTCTGAGCGCTGGAGCTAAAGAGCAGGTTGCGAGTGGGGCCCGGTTGACCTGCCAGATGACTGATGGGATTGGTGCTGCCGTCTTGAGCATCGGCTATTCCTAAGAGCGGCCAGAGGATTTGATGCCCATCCTGTGCCCCATCGATCAGGGGGAAATATGTGGCCAGATCCCAGGCGATGGTATCCGCGCCTTCCAGATACAATCTGCCACCGGTTTCCAGATAGTTTTTGATGGCATAGAACATGGAAGTGCTGCTCAGGCGTCCCACGTTTGCGTCAACCGCTCCGAAGGAAAGATAGACCGCGTCAAAGCTGTGAAAGGAAGCCGGGAAATCCGTGCCGTAAACCACCTGTTTGCCCATCCCTTGCAGAGAATTACGGATAAACACTCCGCTTTGATTGCGGGCCGAAGCCTTGGCTTCCCACACGAAACTACCGCCATTATGGATCAAGACTTTGAAACTGGCCGTATTCCCGCTGAGAATAGGCGTAGCTGACGTGATACTGAGATTGAAAGTAATGTATTGCGAAGGCGTATCGGGCAGCACGTACACACTGAAGACATCGGATAGCGATAGCCAGTCATCCGCGGGAATGGTGCCATTCACAGTATTTTGATTGATCACGACATTGGGACTGCTGCTGGAAAGCTGCACCTGAATATCATCGGAAAAATCGCTATAGTTTCTTAAGCTGAGATTGAGCAGGAAGTTTTCGCCCGGCTCGATGGCACCATTGGCATTGTCATCACTCGGAGCGCCCACTTCAAAGAGAGCTAGATGCAGCTTTGGCGTTTGCAGCGGATTGACTTCAGTTAAAGCTCTGTAAGCATTGATCTTGCCCCCTCCCAGCAGGTTTTCCCTTCCGGGATTCAGGGCATTGATATCATCACAGGTGGCTTTAAACTGGTTGATCACCTGGGTGGAAGTCCAGCCCGGATTCTGCGAACGGATCAAGACCAGCATTGCGGCTCCGATGGGTGAAGCATAGGATGTGGTGCCGGTGATCGATAAGTATGTAGAACTGCCGGTGGTAGTATATACGCTTTCATTGGGTGCTCCGGCATCCACGTAGCCACCGTAGTTTGAACCGCTCCATTTCACTCCACTATTCGCCAGGGAGGCTATCGCCACCACTCCCGGGTATGCAGCAGGATAGATGGGAATGCTGTTGTTGCTGTTACCTGCAGCGGCTACGATGATCGCGCCCAAGCTTCTTGCATAGGCCACGGCATCGCTATTAGCATTGGAAAAGGTGGTACCACCCCAGGAGCAATTGATCACCTGCGCGCCATTCTCAGCAGCATAGATGATGGCGTCATAGCCACGATAGATGCTGGACGTGGCTCCTGGACGGGAACAGGATATCGGCATCAATATGGGGTTCCAGCTCAATGAAGCAGCGCCAATGCCGTTATTGGTGCGAGCTCCGGCCAGTCCGGACACACGCGTGCCATGCGTACCGGGATCGGCAGGATCGTTGTTCTCTGTCCCATAGATATCCGCGATGAAGTTCCAGCCGATAAGATCATCAATCTTGCCATTACCGTCATCATCGATGCCGTTCAAGTCTCCGGGATCCATCACCCAGGCTGTGCCGTTGTGATACATCGTATAGCCGTTGCCATTGGCATCTTCACCCAGATTGTTCCAGATATTGTGCGCCAGATCGGGATGCTTCCACGAAACTCCGGTATCCACGATGGCGATGATCACGGGATTATCCTCGCATTTATGAATGTCCCAGGCCGCTTCAGCTTGCAGGGATGCAAAGTTCAGGCTGGCTGCATAATGCGTATCATCCGGAGCTTCCAGCACTTCATCGATGTAGAGAGGCTCGATGTATTCAAGATCAGGATGGCCGGCGAAAGAGTTGCATACGCCAAGCGCGTCAAACTTCGGGTCAATCCGCACTTTCAGGATGCGATTCAGATCACTTTTAGCCCGGCTGGCAAAGCGAGGATTGATCTCCTGCAAACCAAAACTCCTGAGTCTTTGATCCAGATCGGCAAAGCCTGTGCTGCTTTTGGTGAAGGAGTTTTCCGCTCTGAGCTTGAGCACCACCACTCCGGATTCATAGTTTGTGTTTCTGGCCGGCAACAGGGCCACTGATAAGAGCAGGAAGACGAACAAAACTATCGCTGTACGCATGCTATACTCCTTTGCCGCAAGCGGCCTATCCGTATCTGGGGATCAGATGCAGATGAAAGTGAAAGACAGTTTGCCCGGCACTGCGGCCATGATTGATGGCCAGATTGTATCCTGAAGGGCAATACTTATCATCCAGCATGGCTTTGGCCGCTTGGCAAAGCTGATGCAGGCTGATCACTTCACTCTCACTGAGTTCAAAAAAGTTCTCCACGTGACGCCTGGAGATGATCAGGCTATGACCCCGGCTTACCGGACGCTGATCCCGAATCATGAAGAAATGCTCATTCTCCATAAGCTTCACATGGTCTTCAAGCTGGCAAAATACACACATATTTCTGATCCTTAAGTACTTAGATTATAAGCCATTTGGTGGCAGCAGCAAGAGCAAAATTGAAACACTTTACAGTCCCACTCGCCTGCAATACTCATAGATAGGGCATTTATCGCATTGGGGCTTGCGCGGCGTACAGAGGTTTTGACCAAAAGCCACCACATAGGAATTGATATTCAGCCAATGCTTCATGGGCAGTTTTGCCCTCAGTGCCATTTCGCTCTCCAGAGGGCTTGAAGTGCTGATATATCCCCAGCGATTGCAGATTCTGTGCACGTGCACATCCACGCAGATGGCCGGAAGGGAAAAGGCTACGGCTCGCACCAGATTGGCTGTCTTCCTGCCCACTCCCGGTAAGCGCAAAAGGTCATCAATCTCGGATGGCACTTTGCCGCCAAACTCGCGCTCCAGCACTTCCGGCAATTCCTTCAGATGCTTTGCCTTAGCATTATGAAAGCCCACGGGATAGATCAAGCGGTTGATCTCATCTTCACTCAGTTCTGCCAAAGTTTCATGACCTGATACCCGCACAAATAGCCGATGCACAGCCTGAGCGGTGGTTTCGTCCTTTGTCCGCGCACTGAGGATGGTGCCCACCAAAACCTTAAAGGGATCATTGGTAGTGGCCTGGATCAAATCCACGATCGGGGTCTTCACAGCTTGGAAATGCTCACCCAAAGCCCTCATTACATGATCTATATCCCGGTTGGTCATAGCTGCTCCTTTTTGCTGACGATGATTTTTACTCTTGCCATGTTTGGGGGGCTTTATATTTTGTCAACTTCAAAGGAGAAACCTGCAATGTGCGGAAGATTTGCTCAAGCGATAAAGCACGACCAACTACAGAAGCTCTCCCGTGAACTGCGGGTGCAGATCACATCTGACCAGCTGGAACTATCCTACAACGTGGCTCCCACGCAGACGGTGATGGCCGTGGTGCCCAAGGCTGACATCCGCTATACCGGTTTTTTCCGTTGGGGTCTCATCCCCTCCTGGATGAAGGAAGTGCCCAAGATCGCCATCATCAACGTTCGCGCAGAGACCATCCACGAAAAGCCATCCTTCAAGGCTTCTTTCATCCGGCGCCGCATCGTAGTTCCCATTAATGGCTTCTACGAATGGCGCAACTCGGATAAGCAGCCGCACTACATCTATGCCACCAATGGCGATCTGCTATATCTCGGAGCTATCTATGACGTGTGGGAATCCGATGACGGCAGCTATCTGCCTTCTTTGGGGATCATCACCACTGAGGCAAACTCCTTTATGAGCGCGCTGCATCACCGAATGCCGCTCATTATGCGCGATGAGGATTTGGAACTGTTTCTGGATCCAAAATTGCAAGATCTAACCTTACTTAGACCAATGCTCCGTCCTGCCGCAGAGGATTTCCTGATGGCGCATCCCGTGACCAGGGATGTAAACAAGGTGAGGATCAATGATGCCCACCTGATCCAAAGGGAAGAAGCAGGCGGGCAAATAGAGATTTTTTGAGGTTGTATGAGCCAACGCAATATCCTGCTGATCGATGACGATCGCGCGATCCTGGATTGTATTCGCCTGAGCCTGAACTCTTTGGGGGAGTTCAGAGTTGTAGCCTGCGAAGATGCTTATGAAGGCATTGAGTGGCTGAAAACCGAGAGCTTCAGCGCTGTGATCACCGATGTCAACATGCCCCGCATGAATGGGCTCGAGTTACTAAAATGGATTGGCACCTTCAATCCGAACATCCCCGTGATCCTGATCACCGGCAATAATGATTCGGACATTATGTTAAATGCTATTCATCTGGGCGTTTATGAGTTCCTAAGAAAACCCTTTGCCATGAATGATCTGCACATCACAGTGAAGCAAGCAGTGGAAAAACACGATCTGCTTATCCAAAACGAGCTATACAAAAACCACCTGGAAAGCCTGGTCGAGCAGCGCACAAAAGAGCTCAATACCGCCAAACACAAGCTTGAACAGAGCTATCTGAATACCATCCACGCCATGGTGAATGCCATGGAAGTGAATGACATCTACACGCGTGGTCATTCCGAGCGCGTGATGGCAGTATCGATATGCCTGGGGCAGGCTCTGGGACTCAGCAGCGAGGATCTGGATATCCTACGCATCGGCGCTTTACTGCACGATATGGGAAAGATCGGCATTCTCAGCAATGTGCTGAAAAAGGAGCAGAGCCTCACCGATACCGAGTATGAAGACGTCAAACAACACCCGATTATCGGGGCCAAAATCATTGATCCCATCGGGCTTCCCGGCGCGGTGAGTGAGATAATTTTGCAACACCATGAGTGGTATAATGGCGAAGGCTATCCCTATGGGATCGGTAATGGCGAGATCAATCCCCTGGCCGGCATCGTAAGCGTTGCCGATAGCTTTGACGCGATGACCAGCGTTCGCCCCTATCGCGGTAAACTGGATTTTTACAAAGCAGTGGAAGAAATCCGCCGCCATAGCGGTCAGCAGTTTGACCCAAACATTGCCCAAACCATGGTTAAATGCCAGATGCAGGTCTTTAACGTGTTAAACAATCCCCGCCAAATGAAGGATCTGCTCACTCAGGATCTCGGTTAAGCGCATCCACCCATTCCTGCTCGCCCTCTGATAGCGGTCTTGCCTGGTTCTGTTTTACCTCATGATCTCCTCTTGTGAGGAGGAGAACATGAGGTAAACAACAGCTAAATCAGAAGCTTGTGATCTGGGGAGCCAAGGTCAGCTCGGCTTCGGTGGCCTTCAGCACTTCCTCCACCGTGAGTCCTTCGGCTACTTCTTTTAAAACCAATCCCTTATCTGTTACTTCGATCACGGCCATATCGGTGATAATCAGGCTCACTTTGGCCTTGGCAGTGAGAGGTAAATTGCACTGTTTGAGCACTTTGGAATTGCCATATTTGTCGCAGTGTTCCATCGCCACGATCACTTTGCGAGCGCCTGTCACCAAGTCCATCGCGCCACCCATGCCGGGCACCATCTTGCCGGGAATCATCCAATTGGCAAGGTTTCCTGACTGATCCACCTGCAAAGCGCCAAGCACCGTGGCATCGATGTGTCCGCCACGGATGATGGCAAAGGAAAGAGCGCTATCGAAAAATGAAGCTCCCTTGAGAGCGGTGATGAAGCCTCCCCCGGCATTGATCATATCCTTATCTTCCTGGCCTTCAGCGGGTTTGGGGCCAGCGCCCAGGAGTCCGTTTTCACTTTGGAAGATCACGTGGACACCTTCGGGAATATGGTTCACAGCTTCTGTGGGTAAACCGATGCCGAGATTGACGTAGTCACCATCTTGGAATTCAAGCGCTATTCTGCGACCGATCATTGCGCGTTTATCCATGAGAAACCTCCGTAGATTGCACGATGTAGTTTACGAACACGCCCGGGCAAGCGATGGCCTCGGGATCCAGCTCGCCGATCTCCACGATCTCTTCGGCTTCGGCAATGGTAATCCGTCCGGCCATGGCCATGATGGGATTGCTGTTACGCGCGGTTTTACGGAAGACGAGATTGCCCATCTTGTCCGCTTTCCAGGCTTTTACCAAGGCAAAATCGCTGGGGATGGCAGGCTCCAGAATATATTGCTTGCCATCTACTTCTAAAAGCTGTTTACCTTCTTCCACCACGGTGCCCAAACCGGTGGGGGTCAGGATGCCGCCCAGTCCGGCGCCAAAGGCACGCACGCGTTCCATCAGAGTACCCTGAGGCACGAGCTCGATCTCCATCTCTCCGGCATTCATCTGGGCTTGAATGGCCTTGTTTGTGCCCAGATGGGACACTTGCGCGCTTTTGAGCAACTTGGCTACCACGAGTTTGCCCACGCCTCTGTTTTCCCAATCGGAAGCGATCACGATCATGTGCAGGTCTTTCACTTTGCGCTCTACGATGGCATCGATGACGCATTCCGGGGCACCGACGGCCAAAAAACCACCGATGGCCAGGCGACTGCCATCGGGAATCAAGCTTGCAGCTTCAGCTGCGGAAATCACTTTCACCATTTTTTCTCCTAATGAGCTGATAATTTCTCTTTGTACTTTGATATCGGCAGGCCTCAATATGTCAATGTTTTTCGGATTCAACGAGGTAAGCTTCGATCAGGTATTTATCCTTGGCAGCAAGAGTCACCCGGAGATAGATGCCGTCTTCCCGGTAATCCTCACTCTCGATATGGCCGATCTCATGCAGTTGCGAGACCATACCAGTCTGGGCATAGGGCAGTTTGACCGCGTAGCACTGATTGTTCATCAGCTTGGTTTCCACGGCTGCCAAAAGCTCATCGATGTTCTGATCCAAAGCAGCGGAAATGGCGATGGAATCCTCAAAATAGCGGTTCAACATCTTCCCCAAGCGCTCATCGATGAGATCGGATTTGTTCAACACCAGGATTTGGGGGATATGATCCGCTTCGATGCTTTTCAGCACTTCATTTACCTGTTCAATATAGTATTCATGCCGGGGATCGGAGATATCCACCACGTGCAGCAGCAAATCCGCGTCCATGGCTTCCATCAGAGTTGCTCGGAATGAGGCAACCAGATGATGCGGGAGATCCGAAATGAAGCCCACCGTGTCCGAGATCACCACTGGGTTTCCGGTAGTGAGTTTGAGCTGCCTGCTGGTGGAATCCAGAGTGGCAAAGAGCCGATCTTCCACCAAGACTCCGGCATCCGTCAAGCGATTGAAGAGAGTGGATTTGCCGGCATTGGTATAGCCTACCAGGCAGATCTTTCCGGTTTTATCTCGCTGTTTGCGTTGGGTTTCTTTGTGCTTGGTGATGGCATCGATGGCTTTATTGATCTTGCTGATATTGGTGCGAATGAGGCGTTTATCGATCTCGATCTGTTTCTCACCCATACCCCGGCTGGCGGACCCGCCCGCACTGCGAGCGCTGCCACGTTCTTTATCAAAGTGTCCCCAAAGCCGTTTGAGCCTGGGCAATTGGTATTGCAATTCAGCCAGCTTTACCTGAAGCTTGGCCTCACGGGTCCTGGCATGTTGATGGAAGATGGAGAGGATCAGTTCGGTGCGGTCTATCACCCTGATATTGAAGGTCTTTTCGATGTTGCGCCCTTGCATGGGACTCAGCTCTTCATTGATAATCAGGACGTCTGCTTTGGCGCCAAAGAACTTCGCACTGAGCTCCTCCAAAAAGCCTTTCCCGAAATAAGTGCTGCGTTCGGGTTGAGCTCGCTTTTGGGTATAGCGTCCCAAGACGGTGATCCCTGCGGTATCAGCCAGGCGTTCCAGTTCATCGAGGGAAGCCTCGCTTTCTTCAAGATTCTCTTTTTGTCTGACCAGGCTGGCGATGAACGCGCATTTCTCGTCTGTCTCGAGCTCTTCCCATTCTTCTTCAAGCTCATATTCTTCGTATATATAGTCTTGCGACATATTAAACTCCTTGCCAATTTGGATATCTGGTTTGTGCTTCTGTGCCGGAGCAAAGGGTCACTCACGGCGTGCGGATCTGCTGCCTTCAAGGCTTCTAACAGGCTGTGGGAGGCGGGAGCTTCTTAATTGATCACGGCAATCTTTCCTTTGGCTCGTTCATCGTCCATTTCGATGAGGTAATAATACACCCCGCTGGAAACTCTGCGGCCATTGTTGTTTTGCAGGTTCCAACGCCAGGTGATCCTGTTGTTATCGGGATTAAAGGGGCCGATATCAGCTTTGAAAACCAGGTTTCCGGCGGCTGAGTAGATGGCAATTCTGCCCTTTTTGTGCGGTGGGAAATTCAGGAAGACCATCTCGCTTTGCTGATTGCGGTTAACCGGGTTTGGATATACTTTGAGATCAGACAGATCCTTGATATCACGCAGGGCAAAACGGGCAAGATTGTGTTGGGGAGAGATCACATTCCCACTGAGGTCGGTGACAAACTCCACGCGGATGTAATATGCCTGATCGCTATGCCTGAGGGCGTGGCTCAAGCTGATGGTGATCTTATCCCCATTTGCCGAGACGGCTACAATACGGTTATCAGGATCATTGGCCGGACAGCTGAGAGTGTAGTTTCCCAAATACTGCGCGGAGGATAGGGCCAGCTCTTCACTAAAGTGGATATGCAAATGCTTTCTATCCTCTGAGATCACGGTAGCGATGATCCGGGGCGCTTCCAGATCCGGGATGTAAGCAAAGCTGTAGTCAAGCTGTTGCATGGGCACACCGCTATGGCCAAAGATCCCTTCCAGATGCAAGGTAAAGTGGCTGTCGATGACGGGAATCTCATCCCTGAAGCGCAATTGCACACCACGGTTTTGGGCAATGCTATTGGCCGAATTGGGACGACCCAGATAGGGAGAAACGCTGTAGTATCCCGGGCTGAGGAAGCGGCTGGGCAACACTTGGTTGAAGATCAGACGGAGCTCCCGGTTGCCGGCCATGGTGATGCTTTCCACAAAGGGTGGAAGATCAGGGATGGCCTCCAGCCAGGCACTGGGCATGCTTTCGGAAGGGTTCTCTTGCAAGTGTACGGCAGCAATGGCATAGCGGTAGGCATGAGCGGGAATGAGGCCGGAATCCAGATAGCTCTGCCCCACGACGTTGTCGATAAGGCTGATCTCGCCGGCTTCATTCTTGCGATAGATCCTGTAAAAATCAGCATCTTGAGGAATCCAGGATAGCAATACATCGCTTTCGTTCAAAGGCGCTGCAGTAAAATTGACCGGAGTGCCGGGCCCGGAGAAAGGAGCGTCTATGCCCCACTGCACGGCGATCAGAGAGTCCGCGCTTACCTGGTAATTAGTGATCGCCCAGGCTTTGTCGGATTGATCCCTGAAGGCAGCCATGCGGTAATTTGCCCAGCTATCTCCCATAAATACAGGCACAAACTCACCATTCATGTATTTGAGCACATAGAGGCTGGGGCTGATGCCCAATACGATCTCATCCTGACCGTCACCATCCATATCCATCACCACAATGGCGTTTTGGGAGATCACGCCATTGAACATCACATGTCCCATGCTCTGATAATCGTTATTGCCGACAGCTGTGAAGGCTTCGAAATACCAATAATTGAGGTTGGGATTCAGGATGTTGGTATTGTAACCACCCACGATGAAATCGGTCTGGCCATCACCGTTAAAATCTCCACTGGCAAGCTGATAGGTATTGGCCACCGGCATGCGATAATGCCAGGTCATGGGAGCTTCCGCGTTGTTCAGTACCTCGAAGATCATCACGTCGCCATCGGTATCCGCTGTCAGGATGTCCTTGCGGTTATCGCCATCAAGATTGGCGACGATCACGGTGGGAATAAAGTTGTTCCTCAGGTTTGTCTGAGTGGTATTTCTGAGGGTGTTTCTGGCGCTGAGGAGGCCCTGGGTGTTTCTGGAATAGATTTGGATAACGCGTTCTGCAGGAAGGTTCTTGACTAAAAGCAGGTCTGTAGTGCCATTACCGTCATAATCTGCCATGGTGCCACCGGTGATACCGGGATCAGTCCATAAAAGTGAATCCCGGCTGGGATATAGGGCACCCACCGGAGTCTCCCAGAGATGGGCAGTATCGGCTTTGATCAGAAGCAGTTCCAGACCCCGGGTATTGGTGTTTCCAATGTCCAGAGGCCAGCCGGGATCGCCAAACCAATTGGTCTGAGTGTGCACATTGTTATGCGGTTCATAGCTGAAGATCTGACCATAACCGGCCAGGGGAATATCCATGGCCACATATTCCGGGATTCCGCTACCATTGAAATCTACCCAGCGATTGAGCGGCACTCTGGCTTTGCCGATGGGTTGATGGCTGTAACCATGGGTTGGGACGCTATTGTAGACAATCTCCATGAAGTCTTCGTAAAGCTGGCTGGTGTAGGTGAGGTTTGCACTGTTTGTGGCGGAAAAGCGTATAGAGATGGGTCCCTGAGGGACATCCGAAGGCAGAGCCCACACCTGCAAGCTGTCTCGCAAAGTGCCAAAGACCTTCGTGTGATAGCCATCCGAGCCATATACATCCAGCTCGGTGATCACCGCTTCATCAAAACCGGCACTGATATAGAAACGCAGATTGGCACGATCATAGCGGCTAAAACCACCCAGCTTTTCAGGACGCAAGACCGGGATGCTGCGATCCACAGTGATGGTGCGAAAGTAGTTATATTTCATCAGGTTGTTTTGTAGCTTCTGATACTGCAAACGCAGCATGTATGTACCTTCGGGAAAACTGGGTGGGATATAGAATTCGCCCAGGCGCCCATTTACCACTTGCTGAGTGTGATACAGAGGCTGGGATGTGTGTTCCCGAGAATCCTTCCAGTCCGTCATGCTGGGATCCGTGATGCTGCGATACATCAGGGTGTAACGGGCAAAATCCTCGCCATACACGCTGCCGGAGATATGAACGGTGGAATTCACCCCGATCTGATCGATGGGATCAGTGATCTCCACAAAGGGTGGATTGGTGTTGTCCAAAAGCTTCTGCACATTCAGCAGGCCGTGCCCGGTCTGAATATCAAAGCCCGTGGCTCCCAGATCGTCTGTGGCACTAAGCAAACGTGCTCTCACTTCGGCCGGAGACAAACCCGGAACCAGGGACAGGAGTAACGCGATGCTACCGGTGACGTATGGGGCGCTCATCGAGGTGCCACTCATCTCCATATACATGTCTGATCCGCTATCCTTGTATGTGGAAAGGATCAGTTCACCCGGAGCCACCAGATCAAGATCGTGACCATAGCTGGAGAATCCGGAAAGAATCTTGGCACTATTCACGCTGCCCACAGAGATCACGGTGGAAAGCTTGGCAGGATAGCTCAGAATGGGGCCGGGAGTGTTTCCGGCAGAGGCTACCAGGGTCACACCCCTGTCATAGGCATATTCACAAGCATCGGCGATTATGGCAGAATAATTGGGGTCTCCCCAGCTCATATTGACTACGTGAGCACCATTATCCGCAGCATAGATGATGGCAGCAGCGGCATCATCGTCTTGAAGATATCCATCGCCGGTGGAGGTTCTGAACCCCGCTCTCAAGGGCAGGATGGATATATCCCAACACACGCCGGAAATACCGATGCCATTGTTGCCCCGGGCTCCGATGATCCCCGATACGTGGGTGCCATGGTAGTTCTCGTCGTTCACATCATTATCGGGATCAAGGTAATCCCCCAAGGCCACATCTGCCATCTCCGGAGCGTGAACAAAGTCCCAGCCACACCAATCGTCGATGTAGCCATTGCCGTCATCATCGATGCCATTATCAGGGATCTCATGCGGATTGATATATACATTATCTTTGAGATCGGGATGGTTGATCAGTAGTCCGCTATCGATCACGCCGACAATGATTTGCCGGTTGCCGGTGGTATAGCTCCAGGCTTGGGGAATGGAGGAAAGATGGTGCAACTGCCGGGCAAACATCGGATCATTGGGCACGGTATGCAGCTTGCGCAGATAGTTCGGCTCCACATACTCAATGCCGGCAAAGCTGAGGCTCTTCATTTGAGCCACATCCGGCATGACGCTGAGATTCACTTTGAAGTAGCGATTGCCGGGCATCCCCCGCATAGGCTGAATGCTCTTGACTCCGAAACTCTGGAGATAGGAGTCAAAGGTGGCAAGACCGGTCTTATCCTGCTTGACCTGAATGTTGTCAGTGGTCTTGAAGAGCAGCTGACCGGGGGTATAAGCCGGCACTGCTGCAAGGCTGACAGCAAGCAGCAGGAGCAATAGAGTGGCAAGATGTTTTACACTTAGCATAGATCGATATTCATCCCTTAGAAGTTATAGCGCAGGCCAAAGCTATGCACGTCGCCCAGTCCTTTATCCATCGCAGCGAAGCCATAGTCGATCACAAAGCTGGAGAGCTCGATGCCCATTCCGGCAGTAAAGCTTTCGGCGTCGAAGTTCAGTTTATAGCCCCCTCGGAGATAGAGCCTTTCCACCAGCTTCAGTTCCGCGCTCAAAGTATAGCGAAGATCGGAATCAACCGCGGAGGTCACTCCGGCTTCCAGGCCCAGATGCTGTTGCCCCAGCTCAAATCCCTTATACATATCCACATCAAAGCTGAAGGGCAGTTTGGCGGCTTCCAGATCGGTTTTATTGGCTACTCCCAGATTGCGCGCAGCCAGAGATACCGCGCTATCCTTGAGGGGAGGCAGAGCGGTGAAACCCAAATCCGTGGCCATAGCCAGGGAGGAAGCGGTATCCAGCTTCTGATAGATCACGCCGAGATTCACTCCGGCATAGAGATAGGGGTTCAAGCGATGCGCATAGTTTCCGTTCACAGCGATATCCACGGGTTGATAATGTCCGATCAGAAATCCCGTTTCATCCCGCTTTTCGATGTCGCCATAGTTGAGATTGCGCCAGGCCAGACCCAGATGACTACTGCGTCGGGCATTGCTGTACCAGGCTGTGGTATAGGCAGTTTCCGCGATCCACGCGCTATGCGAGACGGCAGCGCTCTTTGCATTTTGCATGCAGGTGGCTGCCGGTTGTGTGAGCCAGGCGCTGCTATTGGCAGGGCTATGGATACCGCGTCCGGCTAAAGCCATGCTGACAGGGCTCACCGGGATATCCAGGAACTTATATCCATATTTTCCGGCATTGCTATGTACTTCGGCTTGCAGGGCAAGGCCGAGCATCAGGGCTAGAAGAATGATGATGTATCTTTTCATGAAGCTGTGCTCCTCGTTACTTTTCTATGCCAAAGCGGAGTTGCAGCGTTTTACCACCGCCTTTCACCACTGCTATATAGACCCCGCTGCTGAGTTTGTGCGCGGGAATCTCAAAGATATCCAGATTGCGCAGATAGGCATAGCCAAAAGCGCTTTTGTCATATACCAGTCTGCCACTGATGTCATAGATCTTCAGTTCGATCTCCATGTCCCGAGTGGGCATCACGCTGAGACGCAATCTGGGTTCATAGATGCTCTTCAGCGGATTGGGGAAGAAATAGGTTTCGCTTTTTACAAAGACCTCGTCACTGAGATATACATTGGGCATATCCACATGGGGATGGTGGGATGTGCGTTGCAGATTGCCAAATTCAGCGTTCCACAGAGGCTGAGCGAGCGCGGGATCAAAGTCCGGAAGCTCGGTTCGATAGATCAGACCCCGATCGGCAGCCATCCAGAGATAGTATTGTCCATCCGCGCCGGTGGCTACAAAAGGCATAGTCCGTCCCCGCTCTCCAAAGGACTTGGGATAGCTGCTTTTGAGCCGGAAGTTCTCTTCCCACACGGCCAGACGATTGAAGTTAAAAGCTCCGGCCAATTCCAGATGAGTGTCACCATCCAGATCCAGCGCCAAAACTCCGGCTGAGATGCCATCCGGAGCCAGACCGAGACTCAGCGAGGCCAGCGAGAGATCATTCCCCGCGTGGTCGATGATATACATCCGGTTTGCAGTGGCAAAGATCATATCCAGAGTGCCATTACGGTCGATATCGGCAAAAGTGATAGGAGCAGAACTGCTATCGGCAATCGCGAAGGGGAAGCCCTGCTTCAAAGCAAAGCCATCAGAGCTCTGCTCAAAGGCATAGATGCCGGAGGGGCATTGCAAGACCAGGTTCAACTGATCCTGAACCATGAAAGTATATAGTCCGATTACCACAGAGTCCGCGGGCACCGCGAGAGGGAAGGAAAGGTGATCCGACAAATCCCCATTCATCGAGGATAGGAAATAGCCCTGTCCTCCGGGAGCCGAAAACAGCGCGAAGAGTCGCTCACCAGTCCAGCTCAGATTGGCAACCAAAGTTTGAGGTGAAAACACGATATCCTGAGTGCTGCCCAGATTCTTGTCATACTTACTGATAATGCTGCTACCCGCAGCGTCTTGCAGCGGTAGATAGAGCTGATCTCCCGCGTCAAGGGGGTGCCCCAGCCAGGTAAAGCCCGGCATATTGAGCACAAAGCGTCGCTCATAACCCTTCATCTGATAGAGCCTGGCCATATTCTCCGCCTGCATGGGGATATAAAGGCTCTCCCCATCCCAGGTATACAGATGCGGAATCTCCTGTTGCTGAATCGGGAATCCGGGGAGCATCTCATCCGAAGCAAAGAGCGCGATCTTGCCATCCGGCATGGGATAGAAGATCTCGCTTGCCCCATCCCCGGTGAGATCTATGGCAACAGCAGGCAGAGGATTGATCCCGTCATAACCCACGTCCAGTTTCCAGCCAAAGCGCACGCTGAAATGCATGCGGTTCGCGCTGGCACTGATATCATAGATCTCCAATGGCACTCCGCCATAATAGCTCTCCGCAGTGGGCAACCAGGTCAATCCCTGATATGTGCTATTGCCAAAATAGTCGTTATTCCCAGCTCGATAGCTATCGTCCGGCCCACCATACTTATAGTCATCCACCACCGGAGTATCCAGGTGCTGAAAGCCATCGGCTTCTTCCAGATCAACTCCCTTGTGGCGATGATCGGCATTTACCCGATTGCGGTCAAAATTGGTCGTGAAATTCTCTGCGATCACGTTTTCATCGATGTGCCAGATCAGCATACCGCTGCCATCGGTTTCCGGGCTCATGCCAAATCCAGGCAGAAAGAAATCCCATTCACAGCCGCTATAGCGGTTGGTCATTGAATTGAAATAGGGCCGCTCCGGGAAATGCTCATAATACTCCTGCTCACCTTCCGGCAAGAGCTTGAAGCTGAAGCTGGGCAAAAAGTTATAGGGATCAAGGCTGCCATCGGGATTTTGCTGTCGATTTTCCAGCAGGAAATACTCTCGATCCGATATCGGCACTTTATACAGCCTGATGGCCTCAGTCTGATGATTCAGGAAATGATCCAGGGGGAGATCCGTACTGTCATTGAACACGGTGATCGCGTCCTCCCACCCCAGATAGTATCTACACCAGGCGCTCAGCTGAGCGGGCACATAGCCGGAGGCATTCCACACTCCGGTGCCCATCAGTCCCCAATTGCCGATGCCCTGGCTGCGTCCATTGCTGCTGTCATTGTCAAAGAGAGTGGGCAAACCCAGGATATGGGCTGCTTGATGGGCCAAAACGCCATAAATGCTAAAGAGATATAGCTCGGCATCTTCTTCGCCATCACCGGGGAAATAATCCTGATATTGATCTTCGGGGATGATCACCACATTGGTCAAGACCGCTCCATCGCCGGTCGTGAAGCCGGGATAGTCATCGTTTTCAGGATCATAAGCAGCTTGTAAAACCCGCCGGGTGAGAAAGGTGCTCCAGATCTGATCAGTACGAAGGCCATCAATATCGGCTTCCTGGCCCGCACCCGCGTGAAAGATGATCAAACCGCCATACTCTGTAAAGTCTATCAGATCATCACACAGAGGCATCAGGTCTTCCAGGATGTAGGGCAGATTGGCATCGACTCTGTAGGATGTATCCGCGCCATACCAGGCCATGTTTTTTGGCAAGGTCAGCACCTGGGGAAATACCGTGTAATCCATCGTGTAGCGCCCATGGGAGGCATCGGAAAAAAAGTCCTGCAAATGCAGCATCCAACGCTCAAAAAACTCCTGATCATGATCCAGATAATCGGGATAATCCGCAGCCGTCTTGAACTGCACATCGCTGAATTGCACCATCAAGGCCAGGATATTATTTGGCAATTGCTCTTTGCCCCGGTTCTCACGTTTTTGCTGTAGAAAATCAGCAACACTTTGTCCGGAATCAATGCTATTTTCCAGACGTATTTCGGGCTGTGCCGGCAGCCAATTGGCAGGGACATTCTTGTGCATGGGGTGAGGGGGAACCATCGCCCCCAAGGTGATGCAACTCAGCAGCAAGACTGCTAAGTACATGTGAGGTGCCCATTTCAGCATAATGGTCTTATCTCCTGTAATTTTCTGGATGAATACAAAAAGCAAACCAGGATCACTGCGCAAGCTATTTTTGCGGCGAATGGCCGTCAAGCTTTATTTGCTTACTAAAGATGGGATGTTCATGGCTCTATGCCGCCACCCTGCCAGCCTGACAAGCTCTTGTCAATCTCCTGAGCAGTTCCTGAGCCCGGCATAGGAACTGCTCCGCTTCGCTACGAAGTCCAAGGGTGGAGGCGAGCTGTTCAATTGTGCTTGACAATTATCGGTGATCAATAATTCTTTAGTTTGATTGGCAAAAGCCGGCATCTCCCGGCAAGATATATGTGCTGATCCAGAGGTAAGGATGAAGAAAGTAATAGCTATACTCTGGCTTGTTTTCCTGATTTTCCGGCTGCCGGCTACCTTGCCGGACTACACTTTCAGTTATAGCGTTGAGACTTGGCAGGCCTTGAGTTCCGGGACTATCCTTGGCAATGAAAGCAGTGATGACCAGTGCTTTGTGAATCCCGATGCTCCCTTGGGTGGCAGCTCCACCTACAACGCAGGCTTCCCCATCGGTTTTGACTTCAGTTTTGATGGCCAGATCTACGATCGCTTTGGGGTGAATGCCAATGGCTGGATTGGCCTTGGAAAATCAGCCTATGGCTCCTTCGCGGTTGATTTGCGCTCCTCCAGCCTTGCCTCTCCTTTGGATTACACTACAGATTCCCACCCCAGAGAAGACCGTCTGGCTCGCATCGCAGGCTTTTCCAGAGATCTTGCCGCTCAAACCGGTGCCAGCATCACTTACAACACCATCGGCTCTGCGCCAAATCGGATCCTGATCGTCCAATGGCTGAATTACCGCAGGAAAAGCTTCAGTGGAGATAGCTTCAATTTCCAGATTCGCCTGCATGAATCCGGCTCCAGGATTAGCGTTATCTTTGGCCAAATGCTCAGTCCAGGAATCACCGGAGGCCAGATCGGCATCCGAGCCATGCCCGCTAATGAAGCTACAAACTTCGCCAATCGCACCACTGCCAATGGCTGGGCTGCCTCACTACCCGGATCCGCTGCCGGAAACATTGCCAGCCTGAGCAGCACAAACTATCCTGCCTTGGGCACCACCTTCAGTTGGCAGGGAGCAAACAACCCAATTGCCGCCTTCAGTGCAGTGCCAGTATCCGGTTATGCCCCGCTCAGTGTTCAGTTTTCGGATCAATCCCAACCGGGAGATTACCCCATCATTTCTTGGAACTGGGTCTTTGGCGATGGCTATGGTTCATCAGCTCAAAACCCTCTTCACATATATCAGAACGCGGGAACTTACACTGTGAACCTCACCGTGATGGATAGCCAGGGTAATCAACACACAGAAACGAGGCAGGACTATATCGCAGCCTCCGCTTCGGGCACATCCGGTCAGGCATATATCCAGATGCAGGGCTATGATGCCCATATCACCTGGGATCCCATCACTACGGACGAGCAGGGGCAGCCCATGCAGCCGGAGTATTACTTTCTATATTTCAACGGCTCGCAGAATCCCGAAGGGGACTATTATTTCCTGGCGCCCATCCCCTATCCCACTACGCAATACATCCATTATGGCGTGGGCAGGGGCGCGTCACACATGTTTTACCGGGTAAAAGCGGTGGAATAGCCAGGTATCAATCAGCCATCTCGCTCATGGCTCTCGGCCATTGCATGAGCTCAACTTTTGCCCTGCTTTAGCTCATATTCTCCTCATGATAAGAGGGGAACATGAGATAAAACTGAGACAAAACAAAGGCGAGGAATCCTCCTTGGACTTCGTAGTGAAGCGAAGGAGTTTACATGAAAGCCATAGGATTCGACACGTCTCGTGTCGAGCGAGGCCGAAGGCCGAGAAAGAAAGCAGCTGCGCTGCTTTTGCAGACGAGACGTCTGCAATCCTATCCCTCCGCTTTCATGGTCGGTAGCGAAAGCTGGCTTTCAGTTAAGTTCAAGCAGCGGGCATGGCTTCTCTGTTCTCTGTTCTCTCTTCACCCTTCACTTTCCCCAGTCCCGCTGTTTGAAGTCAATGCCGCCCGGAGATTGAGGGCTAATCTGAACATAGCTGTAGCTTCAAGATTCATCGGCTGACCTTAATCTTTCAAGCGGCATTAACTCCAAAGGTGGAAAGCGGCATGAACTCCAAAGAGGCAAGCTGCAACCTGATACCCGCTGTTTCAGCGAAAGGAGACCATCTCCTCCAAGGGTTGACGCTGCGCGCTGCCGGCAAAGGCAGATAAGACCTTGCCATACATGCTTTTATTCTCAGACTCATAGCCAAAAGGGGCCAGAGCCACGATGCGCCAGTTTCTGGGTAACTGCAGATATTTAGCCAGGGCTTTTTCGGAAAAGGCCGCCAGCCAGCAGGATCCGATGCCATGGCTATGGGCACAGAGCATCATCTGCTGAAAGGAAATGGCGGTATCCACCAGATAGTAATCCTGACGGTTGATGCGCACGTTCTTCTTCATGTCCGCGCAGGCGATGATCACGCAGGGGGCATCCTTGATGAAAAAGTTTGAAAGGCCGATGAGCCCGGTCTTTTTGGCCAATTCGCGAATCTTTGCAGGATCCGTGAATACGATATAGCGCCAGGGCTGACGGTTTTGCGCGCTGGGAGCCAGACGTCCTGCTTCCAGGATTTCCTTCAGGATGTCTTCCGGAACCGGATCGGGCAAAAAGGTGCGCACGCTGTGACAAGTGGTGACGAGATCGATGAAGTTCATAGATATCCTCTGTTTTGTTTCACGCAGATTAGCGCCGATAAAAAGCGCTGATCTACGCAGATTGGGACATTAGTCTCACTTTGATGAGCATATTATTTGATCACTGGTCAGTTTTTCTCTACGACCATCTGCGCATTTGATCCGCGCCAATCTGCGGGAAATGTACATCAGCCACCCTTTCATGCTAAAGGTCATCCGGACGGTTGATATTGCGCAGAATGCCGATGTCTTCCACCTCGACATAGCGGATGGGTAGCGCGGATTTTTGCATGATCCCTTTCAGGCCTTCGCCATCATCATCGATGCTCAAATCCAGACTGGAAGGAATGATGATCGGATGTCCACTGCGGCCTTTGTATGAGGGTTTAATGATGGTGTCCGTGGCGATCTCCGCGAGGAGTAGTCTGAGCGTTTCACTTTGCACAAAAGGATGATCCACCGGGAAGATGATGTAGAAATCCGCGCTCTGTTCTGCTGAGGCTTGCCTGATGGTTTCCAGCATGGAAGGGGTATGATAGTCCTTTGCGCAAATGATACTATCCACTCCTGCCACTTTGAGACTGCGAATAATCAGCTCGGAAAAAAGCAGGCCATCGACCCTCGCTTCAGACTTGGGCATGCCAAAGCGGCTGCCCTTGCCGGAAGCGAGGATGATGGCGCATAGTTTAGAGGGCGTTGAATTCCTCAATTGCTCGATCCAGTTCATCGAGGTTCGTTTCGAAGGTTTCGGTCCAATACTCGGTATCCCATTGCCTGAGGATTTCCTCATAGGTCTTGCCCTGTTGCTCCACCCAGGTGTAGTATTTCAGGTTGTGGATGCGTTTTTTGTCCTGATAGCTGAGCTCCAGGAAGTTGTCATAGGACTGAGACTTCAGGCAGGCTTCCTCGTCCAAAGCGGCTTGCAGACTGTTGTAATCGCCTTTCAGCTCGCGCTGTTCGAGCACTCTGCTGTCATACATATTTGCCGCGTCGGTGAAGCAGGTGAAGATCACGTCGTCTTCATTATACTCGAAATACTTAGCCATCTTGATGGCAGCCAGGAGGTTGCCGATGGAGGAGATGCCCAAGAGCGGCAGATCTCTCACCACTTCAGGCTTCACGCCTTTATTGATCAGAGCTTGATGCCCGCTTTCCTCGTTGAAAAGGCGCAAAAGGCGCATGCAGTCTTCATCCCGGATGGCAGCAACGGCATCGGTATTGCGCACATTGTGCACCCAGGGGATGTGTTTGTCCCCAATGCCTTCAATGCGATGTCCGCCAAAGCCGTTATTGAGCAGGGTGGGACATTCAAAGGCTTCCGCGGCTGTAGTCTTTAGCAAAGGATGGATCTTTTTAAGATAATCTCCGGCAGCGATGGTGCCCGCCGAACCGGTGGCACTGACATAACCGGAAAGGCGGTTTGAGGGCTTTTTGATCAGCTCATAGACCTCTTCGATGGCATTTCCGGTCACGTGGTAATGCCAGAAGGAATTACCAAACTCGTCAAACTGGTTGAGGATCACGTATTGGGGGTCGGGACGCAGTTCAGCGCATTTGTCGTAGATTTCCTTGACGTTGGATTCACAACCGGGAGTGGCGAAAACTTCTGAGCCAATCTCGCGCAGCCAGGTAAAGCGTTCCTGACTCATCTCTTCGGGTAATATGGCCACCGCGGTGCAATCCAACAGTGCGCAATCAAAGGCACCACCACGGCAGTAATTTCCGGTTGATGGCCAGACGGCTTTGTGGATATCAGGATCAAAGGTTCCGCTCACCAGACGCGGAGCCAGACAGCCATAAGCAGCGCCTACTTTGTGCGCGCCGGTGGGGAAATACTTGCCCACCAGACCGATGATGCGAGCTTTCACACCGGTAATTTCGGAAGGGATTTCCAGGTAGTTCGGCGCTCCGAAGAGCCCGGTTTTGACGTCGTTCTTCCAAGTAATGCGGAAGAGATTGAGAGGGTTCACATCCCAGAGCCCGATGGGGGCAAGCTTCGCTTTGATCTCAGCGGGGATGGTTTCTGGATAGATCTGCTGGCGAATCGTGGGCAAAATGATCCCACGCGCCTTGCAACGGGCAGCGTTCTTCTTAGCCACCACAGGGTCAGTTTTCACTATTAGTTTCGGCATTTATACTCCTTATATTATCATTAAACAAAGAGAAAAGAGGAAAGAGGATGCAAAGAGATGGCATCAGTTGGGCAAAATGTCATTGATGCAATAGCCATTCTGCGCGGAAAGCATATCTCAGTACGAGCTTGATCTTCAAATCTTACTCTTTGATCCCTCTTTTCTCTTACCTCTTTGTGTATCAATCTCATGTTCTTAGTCCGCTGTGTGGGGAAACAGCCTCTTCACTCCATCGTTAAGCTTGGTTACATGAAAATTAATCAAGAGGCCTGTGGGTTTGCTCGCAAGAGCAAGATAGCTGATAATCTGCGCCTGGAACACCGGCAGCATTTCAGAAACAGCTTTTAGCTCAACGATCACAGAGTCTTCCACCAAAAAATCAGCTAGGTATCCACAGTCCAGGCTGGTACCCTTGTAAATCAGGTCAATATGATATTGACTGACATACTTGAGCCCTTGGTTGTTGAACTCCCATTCCAAACACTGCTGATAGACACGCTCCAGCAAGCCGGGTCCCATCTGTTTATGTACTTCAATCGCACAGCCGATAATTTTGTAACACAAGTCGTCCAGCTGCCTCTTATCTGATATCACTCTTTGACCCCTCTTTTCTCTTTCCTCTGTGTTATTGTAACCCGTTTCAGCAGTTGACTATTATTAAACAAAGAGGCAAGAGGGAAGAGAACACAAAGAGTTGGTCCTGTAAGATCAAGGTTCTTTGTCGCCAGGTACGCATCCTTCGGAGAGCAAACCTTCGTAATGGGCTGAACTTCAATAATCACTCTTTGAAACCTCTTTTCTCTTTCCTCTTTGTTTAAAACCATCTTTTACCTTATTAGAGGATAGAAAGAGATGGTCTTGTAAGAACAAGATTCTTTGTTGACAGATACGCATCCTTCTGAGAGCACATCTTTGTAATGAGCTGAACTTCAATATTCACTCTTTGAAACCTCTTTCCTCTTTGTTTAAAACCATCTTTTACCTTATTGTATGAAAGACGATAGTTTCGAGCCGGGGTTACGCAGCTTGCTCATGAAGATCATGGCGGCGATTACGAAGGGTTTGAATCCCGCTTCCTGGTATGTATGCAGACGGTAGCGTTCGAAGACGCTTTTGGCCACCTCGCCTTGTTCACAGCTTACACCGCTGATGTCAGCAGGAAGGCAATGTTCATATAGCGCGTTGCCGTCACGAGTGAGCTTCATCATGTCTTCCGTGCATTCCCAATCGATATGGCGTTTGTTTTCGGCCAGGCAATGAAGTTCCAGGTCTTTAAGGCCTTGTTTATCGCTTTGTTTGAGGAGTTCGGTGCGCTTTTGCATCACGGCCATGGGCGCCCAGGATTTGGGATACACAATGTCCGCATCCCGGAAAGCATCGGCCATGTTGCTGACGTGGCTGAATGATCCGCCGCTCTGTTTGGCAAAGGCTTTCGCGCTTTCCAGCGTGTCGGGTTGCAGGTCGTAGCCTTCCGGATGAGCCAGCACCACGTCCATGCCAAACCTGGTCATCAGATTGATCACGCCCTGGGGCACGGAGAGTGGTTTGCCATAGGAGGGTGAATAGGCCCAGCTCATGGCGATCTTCTTTCCTTTGAGCGCGTCCCAGCCGCCAAAGTAGTCCTTGAGTTTGAGCAGATCGGAGAGGCTCTGCGTGGGGTGATCCAGATCGCATTGCAGGTTCACCAGGGTGGGGCGCTGAGCCAGAAGACCACTGGCATAGCCTTCGGCCACGGCATCCGCTACTTCCTTCATATAGGTGTGCCCTTCTCCGGGATACATATCGTCTCTGATCCCAATCACTTCGGTGAGAAAAGAGATCATGTTGGCAGTTTCACGCACGGTCTCGCCATGGGCGATTTGTGATTTCACTTCGTCCAGTTCGGAGAGCCCCAAACCGAGGCCATTGACCGCTGAGGCAAAGCTAAAGCGAGTGCGCGTGCTATTGTCACGGAAGATGGAGATGGCCAGTCCGTAATCAAAGATACGCCAGGGCTTCTTCTCTTTGTGCAGCATTTGCAGCATTTCTGCCACCAGCATTACCGCTTTCAGGTTGTCGAGGCTATTTTCCCAAGTGAGCAGGAAGTCCCGGCCAAATAAATCCGGAGTCAGAGACTCAAGTTCTTGTAAACGCTTATTGAATTCTGTCATGATATTACCTCTATATACTTATGGATACATGTGGTTAGCTGCCAATTCCACGGCATCGATGATCTGTTGATAGCCGGTGCAACGGCAGATGTTACCCTTAAGAGCCTGACGGATCTCGCTTCTCGTGGGGTGATGGTTTATCATTAGCAAAGCCAAAGCGGAGAGCACCATCCCGGGTGTGCAGAACCCGCATTGAATGGCTCCCGCATCGATGAAAGCTTGTTGCAAGGGGTGTAAAGTGCCGTCTTCACCGGCGATGCCTTCGATGGTGGTGATCTGTGTGCCCAACACGTCCTTCAAGTAAAGCTTGCAACTGCGTTTAGCTTCGCCATCGATGAGCACGGTGCAGCTCCCACAAACGCCGATATCACAAGCGATCTTGGTGCCGGTGAGCGCTAGATCCTCTCGCAGCCAGGTGGATAGCTTCGTCTCGTAAAGGGTTTCAGGAATATGATGTTCAAGGCCATTGACAGTGATCATGGTCGCGGTCTCCTTACTTTGATGGGTTGGTCATAATAGCGTTCTCCGGTGGCCCGATAGATAGCATTGGCAATGGCGGGAGCAGTGATCTCCAGAGTAGGCTCGCCAATCCCTTTGGCCTTTGATGGCGAAGTGGGATCGGGGTTTTCTACGATGATAGCGGTCATTTCCGGCAGGTCTGTGGCACGGAATACCCTGTATTGATGATAGTTTGTGGGGATCGGAGTGCCAGCTTTGAGTGGCACTTCCTCGAGCAAGCCATAACCGGCACCCATGGCCATGCCACCATAGAACTGCCCTTTTACCATCTCGGGATTGATCGCTTTGCCCACGTCGTGGGCTGCTACTATATTGAGCAGCTTGACATTACCGGTTTTGGCATCCACTTCCAGTTCCACCGCCTGCGCGGCATAGACCCAGGTGAAATAGGCATCGCCATGGCCGGTTTCTTCGTCCCAGCTTACCCGGGGAGCCTGGAACACGCCAAAGGCATAGGGGTACACTTGCTTGTTGTAACACAAACGGATGGCCTCTTCCCAAGCGCAGATCAGCTCTCCGTTCTCATCCAGGATATTACCGTCAACAAAGCTACTTGCCTTTTTGCCATACTGCTTTTCCAGCACTTCAGAGATTATCCCCTTCAGGATGTGGCAGGCATTCGTGGTTGCTCCTCCACCCAATAGTGTACCTCGCGAAGCCACAGTGGTCCCGCCATCAGGGATGTTTGAGGTGGAAGGCATACGGTAACGAATCCTCTTTACATCAAGGCCGAGCTCTTCCGCAGCGATCAGGATCATCGCGCTCTCGGAGCCCTGACCGTTTTCATGCACACCGGTCTCGATCAATACCGAGCCATCGGGTTGCACATTGACGATGGCACTGTTAAAGTCTGTGCCTTCCGCGCCCAAACTCATGCCCCGATAGGAGATAGCAAGGCCGATGCCATACCATTTATCCATAGCAGGATCGCCGTAGCTGCAGTTCTTACGTTTGGTTTCATAATCAATCTCGGAGAGCACCTTGTCCATCACCTCTTGGAGGGAAACGGTATGGGTATCCAGCACCTGATTGGTGATGGTTGTAGAGCCCTGCTTCACCATATTTAGGCGTCTGAAATCCAGCTCGTCCATGCCCAGTTCCTGCGCAGCGATCTCTACTAATTGCTCGATGGCAAAGTTCACCTGAGGTGACCCGAAACCACGAAAAGCTCCGGTAAAGACGTTATTTGTATATACCCCATAGACATCGCAATGGACATTGGGGACTTCGTAGCATCCGCAACACTGCACGGTGCTGCGCCAGGTGACCCAAGGTGTCACACTGCAATAGGCCCCGCCATCCGCCACCATGCGGACTTTGACAAAAGTGATATGGCCATCACGCTTCAAACCCATGCGATATTGCATGGTGTAGGGATGACGCTTGTAACTCTCACGCATGCTCATTTCACGGCTATAGACCAGCTTCACCGGACGCTTCACAAGATAAGCACAGAGCGCGGCACGGGCGCAAACCAAAGCGGCAGTATCGTCTTTGCCGCCAAAACCCCCACCCATAGGCACGGTCTTGACCTCCACATCCTTGAGCGGTAAACCCAGAGTGGAAGCCACAAACCTGCGTGTGCTAAAGGGATGCTGCATGCTGCCGATCACTTCCATCACGCCATCCGGCCTAAGGTGCGCAAGCCCACATTCGGGTTCCAAATAGGCATGCTCAACGCGGGAAGTGTTGAAGCTGCGCTCGATCACCAAGTCTGCATCCTCTTCTCCCTCAGCAATATTACCGGTGCGCACACAGTGGTAATTGCAGATATTGGAGCCGTGCTCTTCATTGATCAAAGGAGCGTCGGGCTGTAAGGCTGCTTCAGGATCATAGAGGGCGGGAAGCTCTTCCAGCTCCAGCTTGATCAGAGGCAAAGCTGCCAGAGCCTGAGCGCGGGTGGTGGCCACCACCAAAGCAAGAACGTCTCCACTGCTGCGAATACGGTCACTGGCTAGAGTGGGATAATCCCGGATAATCTGCCCAAACTTGATGGAGCCGGGAATGTCAGCAGCTGTGATGACCCGGATCACACCTTCAGCGCGCTGGGCTTCTGAGCTGTCAATACTCTTGATCATAGCGCTGGCCACAGGCGCGTGCAAAGGCACCGCGTGGAGCATGCGCGGCATTGTATAGTCATCCGTATATTTGGCTGTGCCGGTAACCTTGGCATGGGCATCGTTGCGATAGGCTGGCTTCATAATGCTATCCTCATCATAAATTCATCAGTTCCAAGACCCGGTTGCGGGTCATATCTTCAAGCTGTTGATACTTGATCTTTCCGGGCTGAACAAAGGCCTGATATATAGATGTAAAAAGCGTCTCCACTCCGGGGATACCATTGGGCACCTTGCTCAGATCATCCTGATAGCGGTCTTTGTCTGCCAAAGTGAAGGCGCAGTGATCGCTGGCCAGGATATCAAAAACTCCGTCTTGCAAGAGCTCCACCATCATCCCCCGGGATTGCTCACTACGAAAGGGCGGAGTGCAGAGCAGCCTATGCGCCTTTGGTGCCAGCAGATCATCCTCATTATGTAAAAGGTAGTGAGGCGCGGTTTCACAGCTGATGCCATCAAAGTGCACCTTGGCCTCCCGGATCAGCAGAGCGGACTTGGGGCTCGAAACATGCACGATATGCACGGGATATTGATGCTTGACAGCAATATCCAGAACTCTCTCTACGGCAATCAGTTCGGCCAGTTCAGGACGCCTTCTGGCGTGATCGATGGCATGGCGAAAGGGATGTTGCGCGCTATGCTCCCGGATGCAGGCATCATCCTCGCAATGCACCAGAATCCTGGGCTTGTGACTGCTCAAATCCTTCATCCAGCGTTCAATTTCATCATAAGATCGATATAGTCCGGCTTCACGATAGGTGGTATAAAACTTGAGATCAATCCCCTTTCCCAAGAGTGGGATCACGTCTTCCACCGTGTCTGTGACCGGCGTGAGATGCCAGCAGATGGGATAGGGAAAGGCTTTTGCGGCAGCTTCCCGCATCTGGTCAAGGTGCGTTGCCAAAGGTCTGCCCTGCTGCTGCGTGACAAAGGCTCCGATGCCTGCCAAAGGCGGATTAGCGGGATCCGGATCACGCTCGGCCAGGCGCGCCAGATCACTGAAGCCATCTCGCAGCGTGTAAGCGCCGATGCTTTCACCCACATGAACGTGGAAATCCAGATAGCCCATGTCAATCGGCAAAAGAGACCGCCTGTATGTCCTTGAGGCCATGCCCGGTGAGCATCAGCACTGTGGTCGCTTTTTCCTTGATCCAGGCTTGTTCTTTGGCTCGGTAATAGGCAGCCAGAGTTGCCGCGCTGGATGGTTCGCAGAAAATCCCGCTACGCTCTGCGAGCAGCTTTTGGGCTGAAAGGATCTCGCTTTCGGATACCCGGATGCCCATGCCACCGCATTCTTTGAGCGCGGCATAGGCCAGATGCGCAGCAGATGGGGTCTTCACCGAGATCGAATCAGCCACAGTCGCAGGATTATCAGCATCCCGGTAATATCCTGTTTCCAGATAGGAGCTGATGGCGTCTGAACTCTCGGCTTGCACTGCCACCAGAATGGGCAGCTTTTCGGTCAGTCCCGCTGCCCTCAGATCGCTGAAAGCCTTGTGCATACCGGCCAGGATCACCCCGTCTCCGGTGGGCACAAAGATGTAGTCCGGAACTTTTTTGAGTTGGATGAAGAGCTCCAGGCCTGCTGTCTTTTTGCCTTCGATGGTGTAGGGATGATAGGCGGTATTGCGGTTCAGACATTCACGCGTGGCAGAATACTCCAATGCTTGAGCAAAAGCATCATCGTAAGTGCCATCCACTTTATGCAGTTCCGCTCCGTGAATCCGGATTTGCACCAGCTTGGCAATGGGCGCTTTGACCGGAGTAAAGATCACTGCTCTGATGCCCGCTGAGGCACAGATGGCAGCCAAAGATGAAGCGGCATTACCGGTGGAGGCCGTCACTATCTCTCTGATACCCAGGCGTTTGGCCTCTGCCACCACGAGGTGTGACGCACGATCTTTGAAAGACCCGCTGGGGTTCACTCCGTCAAACTTCAGATACAGCGGTTCTGCCACCAGGTTCGCGCACTCGATCAGAGGCGTGTAACCCACCGGCAGATTGGGATAATGCTCTTTTACCACCGGGGAAAAGAGCTCACACAGCTCTTCCATCTTCTGTTGCTCGCAAGCTTCGGGAAAAGCTGAAAGATACTCATCCCAGGCCCGTCTGATGCCTTCATAATCAAAGACCGCTTCCAGTATCCCTTTCAGAGGCATTCCAGGACGATAGTCACGACTGCACACATCACAGAGATAGCGCAATTGACCAGGCTCAAATTCCTTACCGCATTGAGTGCAGCGTAGCGCGTTCAGATAGGTCATGACTGCAACTGATGGATCAAAGCCGCGTAAAAGGCAGCAGCTTCATTGAGGTGTTCGATTGGCGTTGCTTCATTGGGCGCGTGGGCATACACTTCGTTGCCCGGTCCCAAGCCAATGCAGGGAATCCCGTGCATACCGGCAATCGCCACGCCATTGGTTGAGAAAGTCCATTTATCCACCTTAGCTTTGCGTCCCAGGCTCTTCGCGTAAGCTTCTTCGGCAGCCTTTACCCAGGGTGAATCAGCCGCTGTGACCCAGGTGGGATAATACTTTTGGGTAGGATAGACCAGGCCGGTGAAGGCCGCTTCGTTATAGGTTAGCACTTCGATTTCCGCGTCCGGCTGACCGGCCAACGCGCAAGCTTCTTTCACTTCGGCCACTGCGCTGTCCAGAGTCTCGCCCCAAGTGAGTCGGCGATCCAGATGGATTCTGGCACTATCCGGCACCGCGCATTGGGAAGGCCCCGTGAAATAGACTTCGGTTACGCAGACGCTGCCTTTGCCCAAAAAGTCATCCGTATGCAGTCTTTCGTGCAGTTTCTCGATCTCCAGAGCGATGCGGGATATCTTGTAGATGGCGTTATCCCCACGTTCGGGAGCAGAACCGTGACAGGAAAGGCCTTTCACGTGCACCTGCATCTCCATGCGTCCACGATGTCCACGATAGATATTCATATTGGTAGGCTCTGTGATCACCACCATTTCGGGCACAATCTTGTCTTCCTTGATGATGTATTGCCAGCAGAGGCCATCGCAATCTTCTTCCATCACAGTTCCGGTGAAGTAAAGCGTAAAGCCATCCTGCAAGCCCAAGTCCTTGATGATGCGTCCGGCCGTCACCATTGAGGCCATGCCGCCTTCCTGATCCACCGTTCCGCGTCCCCACACCTTGCCATCCTTGACATGAGCATCGAAGGGGTCAAAATCCCAGAGCGATTTGTCGCCGGGATACACTGTATCAATATGCGCGTCAAAGGCTATCACCCTGGGGCCGTTGCCGATGCGCCCAATCACATTGCCCAAAGGATCGATGGTCACTTCATCAAATCCGGCTGCTTCCATCTCTTTTTTGATGCAGAGAATCACGCCCTCTTCCTTTGTGCTAAAGGAAGGGATGCGCACCATATCCATCAGAAAGCGCACAGTCTCGCTTTCATAAGCCTTTGCTTTTGCTAAAATCTCGCTATACATTATTTCTCCTTTGCCCGGCTGGATGGCCGGACTAAGCATATTTATCCCTGTTTCTCAGAACCTTTCCCACAAGGCAGCAGCAAGGGCTCTGCTTTCCGCTCTCAGCTCGGCTTCATCCAGGTTCAGCAGCAATTCGCCATCCCACATCAGAATATCTCCCCGGCAGACAGTGGCATCCACTTTGGCCTGAGAAATGCCATAGATCAGATGACCCAGCCAGGTATCAGCATTTAAAGGTGTATGAGGATCATAATCCACCAGGATAAAATCTGCCACAGCGCCTTCGGTGATGGTGCCATGGCCTGTGCCCCAATACTTTTGCGCGATGGCCGGATTGCCATAGACCAAAGTGGAGGCGATCTCCATGAATCCCGCAGAGGGGTTGTTTTGTTTCAGATGCTGTGCCCAGAGGCCTACCCGCAGTTCTTCCAGCATGTTCACCGTCATGGCATCCGTGCCCAAGCCTACTGTTACACCCAGTTCCCTCATTTTGCACACATCGGCGATGCCCACAGCGTTATTGAGGTTGGATTGCGGATTGGTCACGATCGCCGCGCCAAGTTCCGCCACCATCATCATTTCCTTGGGGCTCAAGTGAACTCCATGCGCCAGAATGCTTTGGCTATTGATCAGGCCGTGATCTTTCAGGCGTTCCACCACCCTTTTACCATAGTGCTCGATGTTATACTTCTGATCGCTCTCCGCTTCCGCGGCATGGATATGGGTGCCACATCCGGTTTCCTGCACGGCCAGAGCGATCTTATCCAGGCTATCATCACCCAGGGTAAAGGCCGCGTGCATGCCAAAGAGCGCTTTCAGTTGCTCGTCGTTGCCCCCGGCAAAGCTCTGCACAAAATGCAGGTTTTCGGCAATGCCTTCGTCCCGTCTATCCAGTCCATCCCGATCCGAAACCTCATAGCAAAGGCTGGCGCGCAGGCCTGTATCCTTCACTGCCTGAGCGAGTTCCTTCAGCGAACCGGTGATCGCGAAAGGTGAGGCATGATGGTCGATAATCGTGGTGCAACCCTTGCGGATGGCACCAATGGCAGAGATCGCTGCGCTGACATAGGTATCTCGCAATGCCAGCTTCTTGTCCAGTCGCCACCAAAGGTTGTTTAGCACTTCATTAAAGTCCTTGGACGGAGCGGCCTTGCCCAGCCCGGTAACCAAGGTGGAATAAAAGTGATGATGCGCGTTGATCAAGCCCGGAAGCAATATCTTCCCTTCCGCGTCGATGTGTTCGCACTGCTCGTCCGCGAGCTCTGCAAACGGAGCTATCCTCTGAATCCGGCCAGCCTCGATCAAGAGAGCCATGCCTTCCAGATAGGGCTGTTCAGCGCTGAAGCTGAGGATCCTGGCGTTGTGTACAATATATCTATCCATTTTTCCTTCCTTTCAATGTAATTGGGGAATCAAGACTAAAACAAACTGCTTTTTTGTCAATCAGTTATTTGACAGCGCGTTTCAGGCATTGGCTTTGGGGATATGAGCCACGCGAATCACTGTTCTCTGTTCTCTGTTCTCTGTTCACTCTTCAATTCACCGATCCCGCTGTTTGAAGTCGAAAGCGTCCGAAGATATCGGCTCCGAACAGGCTTATCGTAAAGCCGGAGATTATCGGCATTATCTAAACCTCCAAACGCTTTCAACTCCTAAATGGAAGCGGAAATTGCCCTTAGTTTGTCACGCATTTCCCGAATATTTGCCCTTAGTTTGATATGGATTTCCGGGATTTTTGCCTTGACATACGGCGCAGCATGATTATCATGTCCTTACAACATCATAAGTTAGGAGACAGCAATGTTCAAGCGCAGGATCGAGCATGAATTGATGCGTTGGAAGAGTGAAGATCACCGCAAGCCCTTGATCCTCAGAGGGGCGAGACAGGTGGGTAAAACCACCACGGTAAAGTCCTTTGCCGGGTTCTTCAAGATCTTTCTGTATGTAAATCTGGACTTGGAGGAAGACAGGCAGCTTTTTGAACGCGAACTCAAGGTGCATGAGCTACTCCAATTGATCTGTCTGCGAAAGGCTTTGCCCTATCGGCCGGAAGAGACCTTGCTCTTCATCGACGAGATTCAATTCAGTGCTCTGGCCATCAAGATGCTCCGCTATTTCTATGAAGAGATTCCCCAATTGGCTGTGATCGCTGCCGGATCCTTGCTGGAAACTGTGGTGAGCGACGAGCATCAGAGCTTTCCCGTGGGGAGGGTGGAAAACCTTTGGATTCACCCTCTGAGTTTTGAGGAGTTCCTGGGAGCCCTTGGCAGAGATGACCTTCTGGAGGGATATCGGAGCATCCCTTCCACTGCTCCTTTCCTGGAAGAGCTGAGCAAAAAGTTCAAGTTATACTCAATGCTGGGTGGCATGCCTGAAGCTCTCGTCCGCTACCTTGATCACTCAGACATGGTTTTGGTCAATAGAGTCTATGAGTCTTTGGTGAGAGCGTATCAGGAGGATGTGGACAAATATGCCGGCGACAAAGCTCTGGCCCGGGCTTTGCAGCATATCCTGAAAACAGCCCCGGCTGATGCCGGCAAACGCATCACATTGGAAGGTTTTGGCTCTTCTAACTTCAAATCTCTGATCATGAAAGAAGCTTTTGAGAAGCTGGAGCGGGCTCAACTGCTCAAACTCTACCATCCCGTTACAGCCACAAGCCTACCCGCTATTCCCAACTACCGCCGCAAGCCAAGGTTGCAAATGCTGGACACAGGGCTCCTGAATTATCAGCTGGGCTTGCAGGAGGAATACTATCTGAAGGATAAGCTGGATTCTGTGTACAAGGGCTTGATGGTTCAACATGTCGTAGGACAGGAACTTGAGACCATGTGGAGCACGAGCACTTCCAAGCTTGGCTTCTGGGTGAGAGACAAGCAGCAATCCTCCGCCGAGGTGGACTTTGTGATTCCCCATCGAGGCAAGCTGATCCCGATTGAGGTCAAATCCGGTTCGGCAGGTTCCTTGCGTTCGCTGATCCAGTTTATGCTGATTACGGATCATGACATGGCCGTGCGCTTCTATGAAGGAGCCCTGTCCCTGGACGAGGTTAAGCTACCCAACAACCGAAGCTTCAGACTCCTCAATCTCCCCCTTTGCCTGAGCGCAAAAGTGCCGGATTATCTGGATTACTACTTTTATAGCTGAAACGAGAGATCAGAGTCCGGAGCATTGTAACGTAGCATTCCGATGCTACGAAAACCCGACAACCTAGCATTCCGATGCTACGACTCAAACACCAGGCAGTCTTCGTAGCTTTTGAAAGCAACATGTGTTCGTAGCTTTTGAAAGCTCCGTTACGGGTAAATCGTAGTGGTATCAACCCAATCCATTGTACATTGTACATTGTACATTGTAAATCGTAAATTGACAATGAGTTACCGCCTCCTCTCTCCCTGCAAGGCCTTAATCAAGTCTTAATCAAGCGTTAATCAAGCGTTAATAGTTAACGCTTGATTAAGGCTTGATGGTCACTTGATTAACTGTCAGAAATGAGGAATACAAGCGTAACATACCGTAAAAAAAGCATTTGGCAGCACTTGGTAGCACTGCCAAGTAGAGTCAGTAACCACTAACACCTAACACCTAGCACCTAAAACCTAAGCCCTAACCACTAATCACTAAAACCCAAACCTCAGAAAGGGCTTGACAGACTAATAGCATTCTACATACTGGATATATTGGAAGCCTAAGCCTCTGGAAACGAAAATTCGCAGGTAGGAGATATGAAGTATAAGCTCTTGGTTCCGGTCTTGGCAGCTTTATTGATGCATGCCGCCGCCTTATATGCCGACTGGCAATTGAGCCTGATCGTTACGAATCATGGTAGCGGATCAAGTGTGTTGCAAGGGTACGCGCATCTGGGGGAGCATGCCACCGCGAGTGATGGTTATGACTGGAATCACGATCTGGCATATCAGAATTTTTCTCCAAGTCCGGAATATGTTCATCCCTACTTTGTGCACACGGATTGGGGCACTACTTACAATGGCAACTACAGCGTGGATATCCGCTCCACGGTTCCGGCCACCAAAACCTGGAATACCACGATCAAGGCTCAGAACCGGCTTTCAAACAATTATACTCTCAGCTGGGAAATCACTGGAAGCATCCCCTCCTACTATACTCCGGTCTTGGTGTTTGGCGCGCAGACGATCAATCTCCGAGCACAGAGCAGCCACAGTTACGCCACCGCGGCCAGCCTCACGAACTGCGTGATACGCGTGGATTATGATGCCACCATTCCCTATATCCTGAGCCCCATTCCCGATCTGCTGTTTTCAGACAATCAAGCCCGACGGGTGAACCTGAACGAGCATTTTGCCGTGAACACAGGATCGCTCACTTACAGCTATGCTGATAACGCGCATCTGGGACAACGCATAGTGAATGAGGGGGGGGCTTTCCATTGGGAAGTGCATCCCCTGGCCGGCTGGATCGGCTCCACCAGCGTGGAGATTACTGCCACCGGCAACGGTCACACCGTGTCTCAGATGGTTAGTATTGAGCGGGACAACACCAATAGTCCACCCCTTTTTATTGATGAGCTCCCACTCTTGGAGCTTACTCAAAATCAAAGCCTGATCTGGTCCTGGGCCGGTTTGGTGTATGACGCGGATTGGGACAGCACCTGGATAGAGATTGATGACACAGAGAACTTTAGCGCTATCTGCGATTATCAGACGGAGGAAGTCCTGCTGATCCCAGCCCCCGCTTTCAAAGGGCAGGATAGCCTGCAAGTGTCTATCCATGATGCCTTCAATCCTCCGCAAACCTACACCTTGCACCTCAGCGTCCTACCCTCGGAACCTCTGATGGTGCAAAATATCCAGCTCCATCCTGATGGCGATGAAGGAATCATCTGTTCCTGGGACGCTGTTACTTTGGATATCAATGGAGCCCCTCTGGCAGGCATCGTTTATGACCTTTACCTATACGCTGAGTGGCCGAGTGCCACTCCGGCGCAGATCATCGAATCTATAAGTAATACATGGGTGCTCATCCCCAATCTCAGGGATCGAGCCTTCATCCGAATAATAGCAAAAAATGAATAGGAGAAAAGCATTATGCGTTTCAAACAACTTGTTTTATTGGTTCTGATTCTCTGCCTCGCGCTGGGTATGGCCTTTGCTCAAAGCAGAGCAGATCAGGATGCTCCCCAAAAAGGACAGCGCTTGCCTGCTCCCTTTGCCAGATACAATCCTCAGCGGAATGGCACTCTGGTGAGCAGCACCATGATTTATGCTGAAGACTTTGATCCCAATCCGGGATCATGGATGGTCGGAAATGGCTGGTTCATCGGTCAAGACCCGCTGAACGGAGCAGTATCCGCCCCGAACAGTGCCTTCACCCTCAATCCCTATCAGGATTTTGCCAATTACGAACTGATCAGCCCCCAGATTCCCCTGCCGGCCATTACTGAGCTTGGCACTCGCTATGAGCTGAAGCTCTCGCATTGGTGGGATGTGGAAAGTACTTATGACTATGTGTATATCGACGTTATGATCGGTGGGCAATTGGAGACTACATTACTCACGCAAACCGGTTATCAAGCCTGGACAGAAAACGCTCTGGATCTCACGGCCTTTGCCGGAGAGACCATTCAACTGCGCTTCCGCCTGGTCGCGGATGGCTCCGGAAACTACGCCGGATTTGGCATTGACGATATTGAGATTTGGAAAAACGTCTTCGAGTATGTGCCGGAAATGAACCTGCTCAGCTTGAACGCGCAAAACTTCCCCTTCATCTATTCCACGCTTTCGGTGGCCATGGAGGGGGAAGACATGTCAGAGCTGGACGAGACCAACTTCCAAGTCTATGAAAATGACGTGTTGCAAACTAACTTCTTCAGCGTGACTCCGCCTTCCACAGGTGCAGGATCGCGCTTGGTGGATATCGCGTTTCAGATGGACAACAGCGGCTCAATGAGCTCTTCGATCAATGCCGTCTCCCAAAATGTCACTGCTTTTATCAATAACCTTGCCGGATCCGGGGTGGACAGCGCTTTGGGTCTTTGTCGCTATGGGCAGAGCGCCAATGGCGGTAATCCCATCCTGGAAGATAGCGGCATCCTGACCACCAATCTGGATTACTTCCGGGATAACGTCTGGGCCAGAAACAGGATTGACGGTGGATATGAACCCGGATACTATGCCATCACTCAATCCCTGTCCGGTTTCAACTGGCGTCCCGGCAGCCAGAAAGTCCTGATCATCATCACCGATGAGACCCCCAATCAGGGCGGGGCTTCACTTCAGCAAGCCATCGATGCTTGCGTGGCCAATGGCGCGATCCTCTTCGCGCTCACCTATTCCAGTTTGTATTCCACCTTCACCCCCATCACTGAAGTGACCGGTGGCGGAGTGTATGATATCAATAGCAATTTCAATGCTATATTGGATCACATCTCGCAGATCATCGTGTCCAACTATATCATCTCCTATCGCAGCAGCAATCCATACTACGACGGCACTTTGCGCAATCTGCGTTATGTGATGAATTACCAAAATGTAAGCGCGGAAGAAGTGGGCAGCTATTTCCCCGGTCAATCTCCGCAAATCATGCGTAGTCCGGCCACCATGGTCTATGACAATCAGGCTCAACTGGACAACCTGGATCTCCCGATTGAGGTGATCATCACCGATACCTATGCTCCATTCACCAGCAATGCTACGCTCTATTATCGGAATTTCGACCAATCCGTCTATACTCCTGTAGCCATGCAGAATACGAGCGGAGATTTGTGGTCGGCCACCATCCCGGCGATTGACGTGCAAACTCCGGGTATTGCCTATTACTTCTCTGCTTCAGACGGACAATCCACCTCCACTCTGCCTTCCTCGGAACCGGCAAACAATCCCTTCACAGTGGCGGTGTTGCCCAATCTGCCTCCGGTGGTGACGCACTTCCCGCAATTGCAGACCAATTACTACAGCCCTCTGAACATCAGCGCCACCATCTTTGACGATACGGATTATGTGGATGACGTGATCCTGGCATATCGCCGCTATGGACAATTGAGCTATACCCAGACCCCTATGAACGACATGGGCGATGGCGTGTATAACGCGCAAATCCCCGGTGAGATCGTGGGCACCACAGGAGTGGAATACTATCTCCGCGCTTGGGACAACTTCGGTCTGGTGGGTGCCAGCGGCTATGCCGACAATCCGCATTATGTGGCTGCCATGCTGGATGGAACGGTGATTCCCGGCGGTCAGATCACAGATATGTGGTGGACTCCCCAAAACTCGCCTTATTACATCTCCAGCGACGTCTTTGTGAGCCCCGGAAGCACTCTGCACGTAGCAGCAGGGAGCAGCGTCATCTTCTCACCCGGTTGCGGTCTGGAAATCCAGGGCGGATTCGTGGCCACAGGCGCTCAATTCCTGGCTCAAAACTCCTACATGGGCTGGGATGGCATCATGATCAACAATGCCATGGGACCCATAGCTATTCAGAATTGCAGTATCCAGCATGCCGTGGTGGGCGTTACTTTCCTCAACGCGAGTGGGCAAATGCACAACAATACTATCAGCAAAGACGCTGAAAACAATAGCTTTACCGGAGAAGCCGGAGTGAAATTGCAAGGCAACTCAAGCCCCGGAATCAACGGACTGAATGTGCATAACTACACTCCCGCAGTCATGGTTCAGAATATCAATACGATGGCCAGCAACCCTGCCATCACCAACGTGTATTTCCACAGCCAATACGATCCGCAACGCGTGGATGGTACAGCCCTGATCGTGGAAGGAAATGTGTCTTTGACCCTGCAAGAAGCTGATATAGCTGAATATGAGAATGGGATCGTTTGGAATGCTGCCCTGGCCAATGAGAACCGTAATACAGCAGTTTTGACGAATGTGTCCGTGCACAATTCCGGCACCGCCAACCGCAGTGTCAATCAAGCGATAAACATCAGCAATGTGTCCTCACTGCAAGGTACGGGGATCAGCATCCTGGGATATCCCAAAGGCCTGGAGCTGGCCAATCCGGAACTGACCAATACCGGCACAGCCACCATCAGCGGGCTTTCCATCAGGAAATCTGAGGATAACCAAAGAACCGAAGAGTTCGGGCTAAAAATCGGTGAGAAAGTGGCCCTGAGTTTAAGCGATGCTGAGATTGAAGGATACATCATCGGGATCGATATCGATGCCGCGGAATCGCAAGTTCAGAACAATGCTCAGTTCAATAATGTCCGGGTGCTCTATGCCGGAGCTTTGGACAGACAGGATGCCTATGGCATTAAGGTGAAGAACATCAGTCAGATCGGAGCCGATGACACCGAAATCGAAGGCTTTGCTTACGGTATGTGGATCGATAATCAAGCTCTGGCGACTACGGCTAACGCTTTACTGACCAATATCAGAGTGCGCAACTCCGCTTCTGCCAGTCGCACTGAGGATTATGGTATCAAGATCATGAGCAACATGAACCTTGATATCAGCAACGTGGAGATTGATGATTATAGTACCGGACTTGCCTTAATCTCGGATTCAGATCCCGGCGCTATCACTCGCAACAGCGCTCTATTGACCAATATCAGAGTGCGCAACTCCTCCAGCAGCAGTCGCAGCGCGGCACATGGCATCAAGCTGGATAATCCGGGCAACGTCACCGCCAATGACTTTGAAATCGAAGGCTATCCTTTTGGCTTGCATATTGATAACCAGAATCTTGCCGGCACTGCAAACGCGCTACTCACCAATATCCGTGTGCGCAATTCCTCCAGCAGCAGTCGCACGGATGACTTTGGCATCAAGATCGAGGGTGATATGGCCCTTGAATTTGAGAACATAGAGCTTGATGACTTTGGCACAGGGCTCGCTCTGGTTGGCAACACGACAGATATGACTCGAGCCAGCGCTCTTCTCACCAATATCAGAGTGCGCAACTCCTCCAGCAGCAGTCGCAGCGCGGGACATGGCATCAAAGTGAATAATCTCCAATCCGTGACGGCAGATGACGCAGTGATCGAAGGCTATCCCTTCGGTCTGGAACTAAACCATCAAAATCCTGCTGCCACAGGAAACGTCACGCTCTCCAATATCAACGTGCGTAACGCAGCAAGCACTCCCCGCACGGATGAGTTTGGCATCAAGATCGGCCCCAATCTTTCCCTGGAACTGGATGGAGGGATGATCGACGGCTTTGGCACAGCGCTGGAAGTGACCGGAAATCCCGATGCTCCGGCACGCAGCAGTGTCCTGATCTCCAATATCCGCATTCGCAATTCAGCTTCCTCCAGCCGCAACGCGGGACAAGGCATCAAGATCAGCAATATCGCCCAAATCCAGGCTAACAATAACTTCCTTGATGATTTCTCCTACGGGATCGATATCGACAATCAGAACCTGGCCGGCACTTCAAACGCGCTTCTGACCAATATCAGAGTGCGCAACTCCGCAAGCGCCAGCAGAACTGACGATGCAGCCATCCGGATGCTGGGCGCGATCACCGCTGATGTTTCGGATACTGAGATCATGGATTACACCACCGGTCTCTACTTTGAAGGAAATAGCCAGGCGCCCTCCAGAACCAGTGCCTTGCTCACCAATATCAGGGTGCGCAATTCCAGCAGTTCCAGCCGCACCGAAGCAAAAGGCATCGTTCTGAAGAACCTCAGCAGTGCCAGTATCGACAAATGTATCGTCTATCCCCAGCTGAGCTCAGAACGCACTGAAAACGCCAACGGAGCCGGAATCATCGCCGACGCAGTGGCCAATCTGGATGTATTGCAAAGCAATATCTGGGGTTACGAAAACGGTCTGCGCTTGCTCAATGGCTCTCATGCGGATTTCACGCGCAGCGTGATCTGGAAGAACTCCAGCCTGGAACTAGTCGAACCCATTCTCCTTGATAATAGCAGTATCAATGCCAGTTTCAGCAATATCTCAGCTCCCGGAGGAGTGTATCCCGGAACCGGCAATCTAGATATCGAACCCAAGTTTGCCGATCCCAAGGGTGGTAACTTCTACTTGAAGCCTCGTTCCAAGCTGCACAATGATGATCCCGCTCTGGTCATTGGCGCGCTGCCTTATGACTTCTACGCTTTGGCAGATACGCACAGTAAAACCTACCAACCGGGCTGGAACATGCTGGGCGTGCCCTACCTGCTGCAACCGGGCCAAAATCAACCTGTCACCGTGTTCGGCACTCAACTGCATCCCTTCTATGTGCACCCTACCTACACTTCGATCCTGCAACTCAATCCCAATGCCATGCCGGATAGTTTGGGACACGTAGTTTTCTCCCTGGCGCCTTCATATACCGTTCCCAGCCACATCCGTGCCGGAGTGGGCTATTGGGTGAGAAACCCCAATCCAACACCCGTGAATGTGACGGTCTATGGCCTGATGGATGACGATGAATACCTGATGGAAACTCCCGGCCTGCCCTCGCCTACCAATGGCTTCTTCATGCTGGCCAATCCCTATGACAAGCCCATCAAGCTCAACGACGGCATCCGTCTGGAAGGAACCGTGTCACCCTGGGTCAGGGTCTATGATCATACATCCAATTCCCTGCCTCCACAAAACCTCAATACCGGTGCTGAGATTCCGGCCTGGGCTTCATTCATCATCAAGACCAGTTCTGCAACGGATAAGATCCTTTTCGATTACCCCAGCAGCCGTGCTCAGAGTAATGATCAACCGCTATTGGCAAACTCCGGTCTTAGCCTGAGTGTGGCTGCAAACCCGGATTGGGAAATGTACTTAAGCGCGGACAGCGGTGAACAGAGCTCCAGCATCGTGCTCGGTGTCGCTGAGGATGCTCTGGATGGCTATGACCCCATGGATGTGCCCGCAGTGCCCTTCCGTCCTTACCAAGCCATGGAACTGAAGATCAACAATCAAGATTGGGAAGACTGGGGCGGCAATTATAGCAGAGATATCCGCAGCAATACCCACTCTTCTTACACCTGGCATCTTAGCCTGGATGTTCAGGACATATTGAGTGAAGGCCGCTTTGATGGCGAGATCAGGCTCAGTATGAACAGCCCCTATAAACTTCCCTCAGAGTACAGCTACCGACTGGTTGATACGCGCAGCGGGATCGGAGTTGACCTGCTCACTGAAGTCCTGACTCTGCCCCTCAGCATCGATCTCAATGATCCCGCTCAGGGCAATTCGCCTTATCTGATCCCTCTGATGGTGATCGTGGAAGATCCCTCAGTCACAGCCAACTCCGAGCTGAGTGAGATTGCTACGGCAAACTACCCCAACCCCTTCAATCCCAGCACTACCATTACCTATTCGATTCCCTCCGATGGCTTGGTCAGCATTGATATCTACAATATCAAGGGGCAATTGGTACGCCAGCTACTTTCCGGCGAACAAAGCAAAGGAAGTCACAGCGTGGTGTGGAACGGTAAAGATAATAATGGCAGAGAATGCTCCTCCGGCTTCTATTTCTATCGTGTAAGCGCTGGAAACCAGAGCCTCACCCGGAAGATTCTGATGCTCAAATAACCTAGACCTTACCCATTCAGGGCAGATCGTGCTTCACGGTCTGCCCGTTTTTCTGCTTGACATATTCTCCCCACTCCGCAGAATGCTCATATGAGAAGTATCTTGATAGTTCTGCTGGCGCTGTTTGCGCTTTCTGCCTGCGAGCTTTTTGAACTGAGGAAATCCAGCCCTCCCTCTGAGGATGCCGCCTGGAATGACTTTCCCAGTGAGATAGAGCTCGCGCTCCAGAACCTGGAATATGCCTATGAAGATTCCCGCAACGCGGTGAATTACAGTCGGTTATTCCCGGAGGACTATCGTTTCTATTTTGCGGCACAGGATATCACGGATTTCAGCACGGATAGCGAATGGAGCAGAGCTCAGGAGCTGGACATGCTGCTCAATCTGCACACCCGCTACAGCTCCATCACCATCGAACTGGAACCCATGCCCGGCTCTGACGAACTGGGAGCCAATGAAGCCAAGATCTACCGTGCCTATAGCATCAAAGCCCGCACCGGTGATACCGCTGAAGTGGTGGACATCGCTTTGGGAAACATGGAACTCCATTACAAACGGCTCTTTGGTCGCTGGTACATCCATAAATGGTACGATTACCGCTCCGGCAGCGCGCCCACCTGGGGATTGATGAAACATGAAAACAGCTAAGTTTGTCCTGATTCTTTTGATCACTCTGCTGCTAAGTAGCTGCCAAAATCCCTTCCGACCTGAGCTTCGGGACAATTCCAGCGCTTCCATCCTCAACCGCAATCCCGAAGAGCTCTTGCGCAACCTCGAAAAGGCCTATCAAGAGAAGAATATCAATATCTTCAAACAGCTCTTGCACGAGGACTATCGCTTTGAAATGCTGCAAAGCGAAGTGAATAGCATCGGCATCGACATGGATGGTGACGGCATCCGTGATTCCTGGTGGGATCGCGACAAGGAAATCGAGATCACGGAAAACATGTTCATCAGTGGTTCCAGCGATGGCAACTTCCCGGTGGCAGACAAGATCGAACTGCGCTTGCAAATCCCGCCCCAGGAGCTTTGGGAACTTGACCCTGCGGAAGGACGTGAAAACTGGATCATCATCCCCTGCTATTTTGACCTCACTCTCACCTATTACTCCTCAAACAGCAGCTATGTGGCCAATGGCATCGCGCGCTTTTACGTGGTGGAAGAAGGCGGGCGCTGGTACATCCGGATCTGGAGGGATGAATCCCTCCTATGACAGCCAGAATCATGGCTCTCGACTATGGCACAAAGCGCATCGGAGTGGCCATCAGTGACCCCCTGCAGCTCTTTGCCAAACCGCATTCGGTAATCCCAAATACCAATCCTGAGGATGTGCTAATCGCCATCCAAGCCCTCATCAATAGTCAAAGCGTGGAACTCATCGTGCTGGGCATGCCCTACGCGATCGATGGCAGCCATACCCCCAAGACCATTGATACTGAAGAATTTGCCAAAATATTGAAGGAATCACTGACGATCCCTGTATATACATGGGACGAACGCTACAGCTCCCAAGAAGCAGAAGCCGAACTGAGAACAATGGGAAAAAGCTGGCAGGATGCCAGAAAGATGGTGGATGCCATGGCTGCGGCGATGATCCTGAAGAGTTATCTGGAGAACGTTGTACATGCCTAAATGGAAATATCTGCTGTTGATCTTGCTGGCTTTGGCCATCCTGCTCTCGGGTTTTACTTTAAGCGAAATCCTCACCTTGCGGGATTCCACCGAACGCATCGTGCGCGTTGCAGGTGGAGACAGCGCCCGCACTATCGGCATCAAACTTCAGGAAGCAGGAATCATCCGCAGCGCGAGTGCTTTCCGCATCCTCTCCAAGCTGCGCAAAGCCGATACCGGGCTCAAACCCGGAACCTATATCTTCGGAGGCAGGAGCAACCTCTGGCAAACCGTTTCCCGCTTGCAGGAAGGACGCAGCGAAACCATCCGCATCACCTTTCCTGAAGGGCTCTCCTTGCACCAAACCTTACTCCGCATCGAAGCCAGTGGTCTGGCAGACTATCAAAGCCTTTATGCTGCTGCAACCGACACCGCGAATGTCCTCAAATTTACCGGCCTGCCCCTTGGCTCTCTGGAGGGATTTCTCTATCCCGAAACCTATCAGTTTGAAGTTTCCAGCAGCCCGGATTCCGTGCTCAGCATCATGAGCCGGGAGTTTTTTCGCAAACTGCAGCGCAGTGGCCTCAGCATCGATGATCCCAAACGCTTCTATGACAATCTGATCCTGGCCTCCATCGTGGAAAAGGAAGCAGGCACTGCCGATGAACGGGATGTGATAGCCGGAGTCTTTGCCAACCGGATGCGCATCGGAATGCCCTTGCAGAGCTGCCCCACCGTGGACTACATCCTGGAACGTCGCGGCATCAGACGCGCCGTATTGACCAATAAAGATACCGCAATCCCTTCGCCTTACAATACCTATCTGAACTCCGGCTTGCCACCCACGCCCATCAGTAATCCTCGCGTGGAATCCATCATCGCGGCCATGAATCCTGCCAAACACAGCTACCTGTATTTCTTCTCCAATCGCCAGGGGCAAAATGTCTTTAGCCGTAGCTACGATGAGCATCAGAGTTTGCAACGCAGGATGCGTTTATGAAAACATTTCGCTTGACATCAGGCTCGGGTGTCCCAGCCTTGACCAATCAAAGTACAAACTCAATAATCCAATCTGATAATCGCGTAATAACGTATGGAGGAACAATGAAGAAAGCACTATTGGTGATTCTGGTTCTGAGCCTGGCATTCGTAATGGTTGCCTGCGGTTCAAATAAGAAATCAAGCACTCCCAAACCCGATGGAGATCTGGTTTACCGCCCCACCTGGTGGAGCAGTCAACCCGATCCCGCTTATGTCTGCACCTATGGACAAGGCACAAACCTCTCCGAGACCTCATCGATGAACACCGCCAAAGCCAACGCCATGCTGGAAGCCGCGCAATACGTAGAGACTGACGTGAAAGGCATGATCAAACGCTTTGAAGAAGAAGCCGGCGTATATGATCCTCAAGTGCTGGCCTTGACCTCCAGCGTGGTCAAAGCCGTATCCAGCGCCCGTTTCAGCGGCACCGTCACCGGACAGGTGGAAACCCGCAAAGTTACCGAACAGGGCGGCGAGAGATACAAGACCTGGATGCAGGTGAAAATCCCCAAAAGCGAGATCAAGAAAAACCTGATGGCCAATATCAAAAACGAAGAAGCCCTCTACAACCAGTTCAAAGCTTCGCAAGCCTTCCAGGAACTCGATAAAGAAATCGAGAAGTACTGATCCCATCTCCTTTTACAGACCCATCATTACCCGCAGCGTGTACTGCGGGTTTTTTTACCTTCCATTACCGAGCAATCCACAACTCCTGCTCCAAATACTTACCTGATTATTGACGGATTGTCATCTTACTCCGCATGATTCGCCTCAAGCCTGGCTCTGGTTTACCTCAAGATCCCCTCTTAGTATGAAGGGAGTATAAGGTAAACCAGAGCCGTGGAAGAAGCGACATATCCAGTCTCCCTACAGTCTGCCTGAAAACCATAGGATTCGACACGTCCCCGTGTCGAACGAGGCCGAAGGCCGAGCAAAGTATGCGACTCCGTCGCTTTTGCAGACGAGACGTCTGCAATCCCATCCCCGGCTTTCCTTATCCGTTGTGAAAGCCGTTTCATTTGGGTTTTGATACATCATACAGAAACAATGAGGGGTGCCCATCCTCAAAAAAGATTCCAATATCATGAAAGCTTGTGATTTTCTTCATATCGAAATGCAACCATAATCCATGGATTTTATCAATAAGCTGAAAAAAGGCTGTCCCGAGGGACAGCCTTTTGTAATTATGATTGGGTTCTAAACTACCATCTGAGATGAGCGAAAGCTTTGTTAGCTTCAGCCATCTTGTGGGTATCTTCACGTTTCTTGATGGATGCGCCTTCTTTTTTGTAGGCAGCCATCAGTTCTGCTGCGAGTTTTTCCATCATGGTCTTTTCGCTGCGGGCGCGGGCATAGCCGATTACCCAACGGAAGGCAACGGCACGTCCGTTCTTTTCGTTAACTTCAGTGGGGATCTGGTAGTTTGATCCACCTACACGGCGGGAAACAACTTTCACCAGCGGACGGACGTTGTCCAGTGCGACTTTGAAGACTTCCAGAGGTTCCTGTTTGGTTTTCTTCTGGATGATATCAAAAGCTCCGTAAACGATCTTCTCAGCGAGGGATTTCTTACCCTTCACCATGAGGCAGTTCATGAACTTGGTGAGTACTACGTCGTTATACTTGGGATCCGGCAGTACTTCACGGACTACGGCTTTACGTTTTCTTGGCATTATTCCCTCCTACTTCTTGGCTTTGGGACGCTTGGTTCCGTATTTGGAGCGTGAATTGGTACGTTTTTCCACGCCGGCAGAGTCAAGGGCACCGCGAACAATATGGTAGCGAACACCGGGAAGGTCTTTTACACGACCACCACGGACAAGAACGATTGAGTGTTCTTGCAGGTTGTGTCCTTCACCGGGAATATATGCTGTAACTTCAAATCCGTTTACGAGACGGACACGTGCGACTTTACGAAGAGCTGAGTTGGGTTTTTTGGGCGTAGTCGTGTAAACACGAGTGCATACTCCGCGCCTTTGCGGACATCCCATTAGCGCCCTGTTTTTCTTTTTGATCTCAACCGCAGTTCTTCCTTTGCGTATCAGTTGATTGATGGTTGGCACTGATATTCTCCTTATCTTTATTTCAGTGTAGGGTTTAAAGTCATTTAGAAATCGAGGATATCCTCGGCCTCTTCAGAAACATCCGGGTGCGCCAGTTTGTTGATGATCTGAGCAACGGTATCGCCATTGGCCACAGCGTCTTTGATCATGTTGTTATACAGCTTGGTTCCGGTTCCCACAGGGATTCGGTGACCCAGGATAATGCTTTCTTTCAGGCCTTCCAATTGGTCAATACTGCCTTCAATGGCGGCCTTTGTAAGCACTTTTGTAGTTTCTTGGAACGACGCTGACGAAAGCCAGCTATCCGTCAAGAGAGAAATTTTGGTGATGCCCAAAAGCAGCTGTTCAAACTGCGCGGGTTGCTTACCAAATGAGATTGCTTCACGGTTTTCTTTCTCAACGCGGATTTTATCTACGATGTCGCCTTGCAGGAAGGAAGTGCTGCCACTATCCGTAATCCGTACTTTCTTGAACATCTGACGGATGATCACGCTCACGTGTTTATCGTCGATCTTCACGCCCTGTTTACGGTAGATTTCCTGGATTTCGTTGAGGATCAGCATCTGTGCTTCGATCACACCCTTCACCAGCATATCGTGAGGATCCAGCGGGCCATCAGAAAGAGCGTCACCACTCTCCACTTTGTCGCCCTGGTGCACGATGATGCGCTTTCCTGAAGGGATCGAGTATTTGCGTCCGGCCAGGGGCTGCTGTGCTACCACGGCATCTCCGCTGGCAACGATGCTTTCCTGTTCAGACGGAACGGTGAAGAGCTTTCCGCAGAGCGGAGTTCCGGCCTTCACGCTATCTCCTTCCTTCACGATCACGGTCATGCTTTTGGGAATCTCATAAACCATGGCTTTTTGATTGCGCTTGGCGATTTGCACCTTGGTCTTGCCACCTTCGTTGAGGATCACGCATTTGCCGTCATTCTCTGCAAACACGCTTTTCTTGTTGAGCACCCAGATGTGCTGGTTTTTATCTTCATCCAGGTTTACCACCACCTTGCCATCGTTCGGAGCGAAGAGGCCATTGGGCGGGGTCACGAAGATGTCACGACCGGTTTTCTTGAGTCCACCGATGGTCACAATGCCATCGATATCGGAGATGCGGGCTTTGTCCTTTGGCACGCGGGCTTCCACGAGGTCTTGCACGCGGGGCAGACCACCGGTGATGTCACGCTGTTTGATCGTCATCCTGGAGGTTTGACCGAGGATGTCTCCGGTGTGCACAAAGCTGTTGTCTTCCACTCTCACCACAAGTCCGGTGGGCACGGGGATCAAGCGGATACTGCCGTCTTCACCGGTGATCTTGAACTGAGGCTGTTTCTTGCGGTCTTTGGATTCGATGATACTGATCTCACGGCTGAAGGTAATATCGTTGTACTCTTCCTTGTAGGTAATATCTTTGATGAAGTTCTCGTAATGCAGCACGCCTTTGGCAGTGGAGATGAGCGGATTATTGAATTGATCCCAGGACAGCAGTTTGGTGTCCTGCGCGATCTTCTGGCCATCTTTCACGTGCACTGTGGCGGCATATTCCACTTTGTATTCTTCCAGAATCTTTTCTTCATCAGCTTCGTCCACGATGTGGATCTTACCAAGGTGAGATACTGAGATCAGGAAACCTTCGGTATTGGTAACGCAGTTCATACGGTCAAACTTGACGATACCATCCTGGTTTGAGGCCACTTCGGCCAGATCGGTAGCAGTGGAAGCCGCGCCACCAATGTGGAAAGTACGCAGCGTAAGCTGGGTTCCCGGCTCACCGATGCTTTGCGCGGCTATGATGCCCACGGGATCACCGATCATCACGGGTTTCAGGGTGCTGAGGTTGCGTCCGTAGCATTTCACGCAGAGGCCACGTTCGGCTTCACAGGTGAGTGTGCTGCGCACGTGGACGGAGATGAGGCCATGGTTTTGCAGAGTTTTGGCCATTTTGTTGCTGATTTCTTCTCCGGCCAGCACCAGAATCTTTCCGGTGATGGGATCCACGATGTCTTCCGCGGCATAGCGTCCCTGCACGCGTTCGGCCAGGGTCTGCACGATCTCATTGCCTTCTTTGAGCACGGTCATGTGCACACCGCGGTTGGTGCCGCAATCTTCCATTGTGATAATGGCGTTCTGGGCAACGTCCACCAGACGGCGGGTTAGATATCCGGCATCAGCTGTTTTGAGCGCGGTATCGGCCAGGCCCTTACGAGCTCCGTGAGTGGATACAAAGTATTCCAACACGGTGAGGCCATCTCTAAAGTTTGATTTGATGGGGGTTTCGATCACGTCGGCACCACCGGTGGAACCGATCTTGGAAGGTTTGTCCATCAATCCGCGCATGGCGCCAAGCTGTTTGATCTGATCTTTGGAACCACGAGCACCGGATTTGTACATCATATAAATGGAGTTCAAGCCGTGTCTGGAATGCGTAAGCTCTTCCATCATCTCGTCGGTCACGCGCACGGTGGTACGTTTCCAGGTATCCACCACACGTCCCATACGTTCGTTCTCGGTGATTCCGCCTTTTTGGTGCAGATCACTGATCTTCTGAACTTCGGCTTCGGATTCGGCGATGATCGCGTCCTTGCGTTTGGGTGAGATAATGTCACCAAAACTGAAGGTTACACCGGCCCGGGTAGCATAGCGGAAACCGGTTGCTTTGAGTTCGTCCAGGAAGATGGCAGTGCGCCATTGCCCGACAGCTTCAAAGCAAAGCATGGCCAGATCGTTGATCTTGCCCTTATCATAAGTTACGTTTTGGAAGCCCACTTCTGAGGGAATGATCTGATTGAAGATCACCCGACCAACTGTGGTTACCACATATTTGTTTTCAATCTTCACCTTGACCCAGGTATGCAGATCCAAGCTACGCTCGATCACGGATTCACCCTTCACGCCACAGAGCTGCTCTTCATACTCGTAAGCAGCAACGACGTCATCGGTGCCATAGAAATGGCGCATGGTCTTTTCGTCTGCAGGGGCATCACCTTCAGACATGGTGAGGTAATAGCAGCCCAGCACGATGTCCTGGTTCGCGGCCATGGCCAATCTGCCATTAGCCGGAAGCAGCAGGTTACGAGTGGAGAGCATCAATACCCGTGCTTCGATCTGGGCTTCCAGAGATAGCGGTACATACACGCCCATCTGGTCACCGTCAAAGTCCGCGTTGAAGGGCACGCACACCATGGGATGAAGCTGAATGGCCTTGTTATCCGTAAGAACCGGCATAAAGGCCTGGATACCCAAGCGGTGCAGAGTGGGAGCACGGTTTAGCAGCACAGGATAATCCTTCACCACTTCTTCCAGAATGCTCCAGATCTCAGGCTGTTTCTTTTCGATCAGCTTCTTGGCATTTTTGACCTTGTCCACTTCGCCCATCTTCTGCAGTTTTTCGATGAGATAGGGCTTGAAGAGCTCCACCGCCATATCCTTGGGCAAACCGCATTGATATAGCTTAAGTTCCGGGCCCACGGTAATCACCGAACGGCCGGAATAGTCCACGCGTTTTCCCAAAAGGTTCTGACGGAAGCGTCCCTGCTTACCCTTCAATTGATCGGTGAGGGATTTGAGGGGGCGATTGCCGCGACCACGCACGGGACGAGCCTTGCGACTGTTGTCGATCAAAGCGTCCACTGCTTCTTGAAGCATGCGTTTTTCATTACGCAGGATCACTTCGGGGGCTCTGATCTCCAGAAGACCCTTGAGGCGGTTGTTCCGTGTGATAACTCTGCGATAGAGGTCGTTGAAGTCTGCGGTGGCAAACCTTCCGCCTTCCAGCGGAACCAAGGGACGCAGAGTGGGAGGCAGCACGGGCAAAGCTTCCATGACCATATCGGCCGGAGAATTGCCACTCTTGATAAAGGCATCGACGATCTTGAGCTTATTGATCAGCTTCTGCTTTCTGAGGGCAGATTCTTCGAACTTCAGCCGGGTACGCAGATCCAATGCTTCATTTTTGAGATTGATGCGCAGGAGCAATTCGCGGACGGCTTCAGCGCCCATCAAAGCCAGGAAGTTATCTCCCACCTTGTCTTTGATTTCGTAATACTCGTCCACTTCCAGGAGTTCCATCTTTTCGTAAGGGCTGTCTCCCGGATCTATCACGATGAAGGATTCGTAATACAGCACGCGTTCCAGATCCTTGATGGTCATATCCAAAAGGGTTCCGATCTTGGAAGGGGCAGATTTTACGAACCATATATGGGCAATCGGCACCGCCAGAGCGATGTGTCCCATTCTGGTGCGACGCACACGACTGGTGGTCACCAGCACGCTACAGCGTTCACAGAGAGTGTTTTGAAAACGTTTCTTTTTATACTTTCCGCAGGCGCATTCATAGTCCCTTTCGGGGCCAAAGATGCGTTCGCAGAAAAGGCCGTCTTTTTCGGGTTTGAGAGTTCTATAATTCAGGGTGTCAGGTTTGGTAACTTCACCATGCGACCATCCGTTTATGATGGTATCCGCAGAGGCGACCTTGATGCGTACGGCATCATATTCACCGGGTCTTACTTCACGTCTTGTATCTTTCATCCTGTTCCCCTTATTTGCTTTCGGTGTCTTTCACAAATTCGATGTCAAAGCCCAGGGATTTGAGCTCGCTCACCAGCACGTTGAAGGATTCAGGCACACCCGGAGGAGGCGGATTTTCGCCTCTGGTGATGGCCTTGAAGGCATTGTTACGCCCATCCACGTCGTCACTCTTGATCGTGAGCATTTCTTCCAAAAGGTGAGCAGCGCCATAAGCTTCGAGCGCCCAAACCTCCATTTCTCCCAAACGCTGACCGCCATGCTGAGCTTTTCCGCCCAGAGGCTGTTGCGTGATCAGAGAATAGGGGCCTGTGGAGCGCGCGTGCATCTTATCGGCAACAAGGTGGTTTAGCTTCATCATATAGATCACGCCCACGGTTACTCTTTCTTTGAAGGGCATCCCGTTTTTGCCATCATAAAGTACCATCTTGCCATCTTCCGCGTAACCGGCATTGCGCAGTTCGCTGCGGATATCCTCGTTTGTGGCACCATCAAATATGGGAGTCTCCACTTCGAAGCCCAAGGCTCTGGCCGCCAGGCCAAGGTGAGTTTCCATGATCTGCCCGATGTTCATACGCGAAGGCACACCCAGGGGATTGAGCACGATGTCCACCGTGCTGCCATCTTCCATAAAGGGCATATCTTCGATGGGGGCCACAATGGAAATCACGCCTTTGTTTCCGTGGCGTCCGGCCATTTTGTCACCCACTTCGATCTTGCGCTTCTTGGCCACATATACTTTGACCATCTTGCGCACGCCGTATTGCAGCTCATCACCGTGTTTGATGCGTTCGCGGGATTTCTTGTAGATATTGTCGCTTTGCTCCAGAGATTGCTTGATCTTGAGCGCGATATCCTGGTAGATGGCGTTGTTCACACTTGCATCTTCCACCATCTCCACATCCATGTCAATCTTCTTGAAATTGATGCGTTTGAGATCTTCTTTGGTGATCTTCTTGCCGGGCGCGATAAAGAAGGTATTGGTCTTTTCGTCCCAAATGGTCTTGGCTACCTGGCCCAAAAGCATGGTAGAGAGCTTTTCTTCCTTGAACTCTTCCACTTTTTTGCGGCGCAGAGCCAGATCGTCTTTGAGCTTCTGGATCTTCTCGTCGTTTTCGTCTTCCATGTCACTGCCATCTTCCAGGCGGGAAAACACTTTGACGTCGATCACCACGCCTTCCATACCCGGCTTGGCTTTGAGCGAGCTATTGGTAAAATCGCCTGCCCGGTCACCAAAGAGAGCACGCATGAGATTCTCTTCCGGAGAAGGATCGATCTCGATGCTCTTGGGCGTGACCTTACCCACGATGATATCGCCGGCATGGATCACGGAACCCACCCTGATGATACCGGTTTTATCCAGATTTCTCAGGGCTTGGGAGGGCACGTTCGGTATATCATAAGCCAGTTCTTCCCGGCCATTCTTAACATTGCGCACCAACACTTCCATCTCTTCGATATAGATGGAGGTGAGAGTGTCTTCACGGGCTACTTTTTCACTCAAGATGATGGCGTCTTCATAGTTGTAACCATACCAGGGCATAAAGGCCACCAGCATGTTTGTGCCCAGAGCGAGCCGATTGTCTTCCACGCAGGCACCATCGGAGATGGGTTGACCCTTGCGCACCGTGTCACCGACACGTACTGTGGGTCTTTGATTGGCACAGGTATCCTGGTTTGTGCGCACAAACTTCTTCAGATATATGCGGCTGCCACTGCCCAGATACAAGGCTTCGTCCTTTTCGTTCAAGGCTTTGAGATCAATATAGGCAGAGGTTACGTTTACCACTGTGGCATCATAGGGCGCCACCGCGATATCAGATGTATTCATGGTGGCGATCTTCTCCATGCCGGTTCCCACCATGGGAGCCTGAGGATTGATCAAAGGCACCGCCTGGCGTTGCATGTTTGATCCCATCAAAGCACGGTTTGCGTCATCATGCTCCAGGAAGGGGATCATCGCCGCGGATACGGATACCATCTGTTGCGGGGCCACATCCATGTAGTGCATTTCGGTGGGTTTCACCTGGATATATTCACCCCTTTCCCGGGCAAAGACCAAATCATCCAGGATGCGGCGATCATCACCAATCTCCACATTGGATTGGCCGATGATATACTTCTCTTCCTCGGCTGCGTCCATATAGACGTATTCATCGCTTACTTTGCCATCCACCACCTTGCGGTAAGGGGTTTCGATGAAGCCTAAGCGATTGATCCTGCTATAGATGGCAGGAGACACAATGAGACCGATATTGGGGCCTTCAGGGGTTTCAATGGGGCACACGCGGCCATAGTGAGATGCGTGAACGTCACGCACTTCGAAGCCGGCACGATCCCTGGCTAAACCACCGGGACCCAGTGCGGACAAAGCGCGTTTATGACGCAGTCCGGCCAGAGGATTGGTCTGCTCCATGAATTGGGAAAGCTGTCCGGTGAGGAAGAATCCCTGCACCACGTTGATCAGCGCGTTGCTATTCACCAGATCATGCACGGTAATCTCGTCGATATTGGAGATCGCCATGCGTTCCTGGATGATGCGCGCGACCATTGAGAGGCCGGAGCTGTATTGCTCTTGCAGAAGTTCGCCGACGGTACGTACCCGGCGATTGGAAAGATTGTCGATATCATCCACGTCGTCATCGTCATGGTAGATATCGACGAGGGTTTTGAAGATGTGCACAAAATCCTCAACCGTGAGGGTCATGGTGTTTTCGTCCACTTCGATGCCCAGACGCTTGTTGATCTTATAGCGTCCCACTTCTCCGAGATTGTAGCGCCGTTCGTTGAAGAACATGCGATCTACCAATTGCTTGGCAGCTTCCACAGGAGCGTCTTCACCGGGGCGAATGAGAGAATAAATCTTTTTCAGGGCTTCTTCCTGGTCGGCAGTAGGATCCTTCGCGATGGTATTTTCCAATACCTTGCGGGCAATCTCAAAGTCATAATTGATCACATCCACTTTGGTGATTTTGTGGTCACTGAGGATCTTGATCAAGGTGTCGTTCACCTGTTCGTTGGCAAAAGCAATGGGTTCTTCCACGCCATCCACCTTGATGTCGTGAAAGAGATGGCGGTTCTTGGCAGCAGCAAGGCTAAGGCTTTCTTTTTCATAGAAGGTCTTGCGCAGATCATCATTGCTGGAGATGCCGATGGCTCTGAAGAGAGTGGTCACCGGAAGTTTCCGGCGTTTATCGATATGCACAAACATCACGTCGTGAATATCAATATCAAATTCCAGCCAGGAGCCATTGTAGGGGATCACTTTTGCAGAATACAGGGTTTTTCCGGAAGGGTGTTTGGTAGCGGAGAAGAATACTCCGGGGGAACGCTGCAATTGAGAGATAATCACGCGTTCGGCACCATTGACGATGAATGTTCCCTGGTCAGTCACGAGGGGTATTTCACCCAGAAAAACATCCTGTTCCAGGGTATCTTTGTGTTCACGGCCCGCTTCTGTATTTTCGAAGACAGAGAGGCGCATTTTGGCTTTCAGGGGAGCCTGGAAGCTCAGGTTGCGCTCGCGGCACTCGTCTATGGCATATTTTTCCTGCAGCACATTGTATTCAATGAATTCCAGCAGGAAGTTTCCTTTGTTGTCCTCGATCGGAAAGATGGCTTCAAACACGGCCTGCAAACCTTTCTTTGCCCGGCGTTGAGGATGGACGTCTTTTTGTAGAAAATCATGAAAAGAATCCACTTGCATTGCCAGCAGATTGGGAATCTCTACTTCAGGGATACCCAGCTCAGCAAATCTTCCGGAGATACGGGAATAACTTTTGATCTTTCTCAAAAGCTCACTCCTTTGTGCATCAAGCACACACGGTAGGGGTTAGTACTTTGCATTATATACACTTAATCTAGCCAACGGCTCAGCCTAGCCTAAAACAGCGGCACCTGAAATAATGCCATAAACGTCTGGTGATTGAGTAGCCAAATTAGCCCAAAAAAAGTCCGGTAGGACTTTTTTTGGACCTATTGATTGGCAATCAAGCCGATTACTTGAGTTCGACGGTTGCGCCAGCGTCTTCAAGTTTTTTCTTAACGGTTTCGGCTTCTTCTTTGCTAACTTTTTCTGAGACCATTTTGGGAACGGTATCCACCAGGTCTTTGGCTTCTTTGAGGCCAAGGTTGGTGATCTCGCGAACCACTTTGATCACGTTGATCTTCTTGTCACCAGCACTGGTGAGGATCACATCAAATTCGCTCTGTTCTTCTTTTGCTTCGGCAGCGCCACCGGCAGGAGCGGCAAAGGCGGCAACGGGAGCAGCAGCGGATACGCCAAATATGTCTTCCATCTCTTTGACGAGTTCAGAGAGCTCGAGAACGGTCATTTCTTTAATCAGGTCAATTACTTGTTGTTTTTTATCGGACATCTTTCCTCCATCGGATATATGAATATTTTTAGGTTAGCTGGCATCAGCTTGTTTATCTTTAATGGCATTTAGCGCATAAACGAATTTGCGGATAATGCCTTGGTTGACCGCCATGAATCCTGTGATGGGTGCTGCCATTGTGCGCACCACCTGGGACAGGAGTTCTTCGCGGGGTGGAAGACTTGCCAGAGCTATAAGCTGTTCGGCACTAAATACGTGTCCTGCCACGTATCCGGCTTTAAATGTAGGAAAGCCGGCATCTTCCATAATCTCTTTTTTGAATTTGGTAAGCACGCGGGCGGGAGCCACTTCTTCTTCCAGGCAGATCGCCACAGCAGTGGGGCCTTTCAGATAGTCGTCCAATCCGGTGATGCCAAGCTCGTTCAGAGCTATTTTCAGCAAGGTGTTTTTCTGTACCACGTAGTCCACTTTGTCTGTGCGGAAACGCGCGCGCAACTCGTTCACCTGTTCGATGTTAATTCCCTTGTAATCCACTAGTATAATCGCTTTAGCGCCGCTCAGTCTTTTGACCAGGCTTTTTACGTTGTCCACTTTGTATTGTTGAACCATGCTATACTCCCTTTAGCTCTTCGCTTCTAAGGTTGCGCTTGCGACCTGTAACTTGATGCCGGGTCCCATGGTGCTGCACAGAGTGATGCTTTTGATAAAAACCCCTTTAAGGGTGGCGGGGCGCTCTTTGAGCACGGCAGCCAGGATAGCCTTGATATTGTCTCTCAGCTGGTCTTCACCAAAACTGAGTTTGCCGGCCGGGATGTGCAGATTGGCAAACTTATCTACGCGATAGGTCACCTTTCCGCCTTTGGAATCTTCCACAGCCTTGGCGATATCCATGGTTACTGTTCCCACTTTGGGGTTTGGCATCAGTCCGCGAGGACCAAGTACACGACCTAATTTTCCGATACGTCCCATGAGGTTTGGAGTGGTGATCACCACGTCGAAATCAAACCACCCACCGGTGATTTTTTCTACGAGATCATCCACACCGACGTAATCGGCGCCAGCATTTCTGGCTTCGTCTGCTTTGTCGCCTTCAGCAAAAACGAGTACGCGCATGGTTTTCCCTGTTCCGTGGGGTAACACCAGCGAGTTTCTGATTTGCTGATCAGCTTTGCGAGGATCAACCCCGAGATTGAAATGCAGCTCAACGGTTTCGTCGAACTTGGAAGCCGGCAGGCTTTTCACAAGTTTCAGAGCTTCTGAGATTTCAAATCTCTTCTGGCGATCGTACATCGCATAGGCGACCTTGTACCTTTTACTATGTTTCATTGACTCTCCTTTATGAATACTATCTCCTGCAACCAAGCTTAGCCGTCGATTGTGACGCCCATGCTCCTTGCAGTACCGGCGATCATACTCATAGCGGATTCAAGGGAATGGCAATTCATATCCTGGATTTTGAGTTCAGCGATCGTCCTCAGTTGAGCCTGGTTGAGCTTACCCACTTTGGCTTTATTCGGAGTAGCACTACCTTTGGCAAGACCCGCTTCCTTCTTTATCAGAACGCTGGCCGGAGGAGTTTTGATCTCAAATGTGAAAGATTTATTCTTGAACACAGAGATTATCACCGGGAATACCATTCCGGGTTGATCCTGTGTTTTCTCATTAAATTGGCGGCAGAATTCGGGAATATTTACCCCGGCCTGACCTAAAGCAGGACCAACGGGGGGGGCCGGAGTTGCCTTTCCGGCAGGAAGTTGTAGCTTGATTACGGCTGTGACATCTTTCGGTTTTGCCATGGTTTATATCCTCTTAATATAATCTGTCTTGTATATCTATTTCTTAATCAGTTCTACCTGATTACCATTTAGCTCCACAGGAGTGCGGCGACCAAAAACCGTTACATCGATTACCAGCTTGTTGCCATCATCGGCTGTCTTTTGCACCACTCCTTCAAAATCGGAGAAGGGGCCGGAAATTACCTTCACCATATCGCCCGGCATGTAAGAGAAGGTCTTGAAGTCCCTGTCCGGATCCGCGATGCCCAGGAGTCTGTCCACCTCTTCCTGAGGCAGGGCAATGGGATCCTTGCGTTCCTTGCTCATGCCCAAAAAGCTGGTAACTCCAGCCATGCCGAGCACGTAGCTTTTCAGTTCGGGACTCATCTCCGCTTCCAGAATTACGTAGGAGGTAAACACCTTGCGCTCGCGTTCAATCTTTTTGCCATCTCGGATGATAAAAGTCTTGCGCACGGGGACGAGAATGCGTCCCACACTGGCTTCCAAATCGGTTCCTACCAGACCCTTTTCGATCGCGGTCTTTACCTTGTTTTCAAAACTGGAGTAGGTATGAATCACATACCATTTCATTCCCACGAATATCCCCTTAGAACAGCAGTTCTAAAATCTTCGTAAAGCCAAAGTCCACAATAGACAGGAAGATCGCCACGATGGAGGACATTACTATCACCACCAGGGTTCCTTCTTTTAGATCGTCTTTGCCGGGCCAGCTTACGGATTTCATCTCTGAACGTACTTCGCGGAAAAAGCGGCTTACATTTTCAAACTTCATTATGTCACCAAATACCTGTATCAAATAATGTGGCAGGACAGGCAGGAATCGAACCCGCAACCCCCGGTTTTGGAGACCGGTGCTCTACCAGTTGAACTACTGTCCTGCAACATATGTTATCAGCTTAGCGCTGTTTGTGGTTTGTGTGTTTCCGACAGCTGGGGCAGAATTTCTTCAGCTCCATTCTGTTCGGATGCTTGCGCTTATTGCGAGTGGTCGTATAGTTACGATTTTTGCATTCTTCGCAAGCCAGGATGATAATATCTCTCATCGTTCTTACCGATCGATCTTAGTCGACTACACTGGATACCACGCCGCTGCCGATGGTGTGTCCACCTTCACGGATAGCGAAGCGAAGTCCTTGCTCCATAGCAATGGGGGTAATCAATTCAGCTGTGATTTCCACGTTGTCACCGGGCATAACCATTTTGATGCCTTCAGGCAATTCCAGGGCACCGGTAACGTCGGTGGTGCGGAAATAGAACTGAGGACGGTAACCGGTTTGGAACGGTTTGTGACGTCCGCCTTCTTCTTTGGTGAGAATATATGTCTGACCAACGAATCTGGTATGGGGTTTGATCGATTTCGGTTTGGCCAAAACCATTCCACGCTCCATATCAGTCTTGGCAAGACCGCGAAGCAAGAGACCAACGTTGTCGCCGGCTTGAGCTTCATCGAGCAGTTTGCGGAACATTTCAACGCCGGTGCAGGTGGTTTCGAGAGTCTCACGAATACCTACGCGTTCTACTTTGTCCTGAATCTTGATCACGCCACGTTCCACACGGCCGGTAGCAACGGTGCCACGTCCGGGAATGGAGAATACGTCTTCCACGGGCATCAGGAAGGGTTTATCCACAGCGCGGTCAGGAAGCGGGATGTAGCTGTCAACTTGGTCCATCAGTTCCTGAATCTGGGCTTCGCCTTCAGGATCGCCATTGAGGCCTTTGAGGGCAGAACCGCGAATCACGGGGATCTCGTCGCCGGGGAACTCATATTTTTCCAGAAGTTCACGAACTTCCATTTCTACGAGGTCGAGCAGCTCTTCGTCTTCAACGAGGTCGCATTTGTTCATAAATACCACGACAGCGGGCACACCAACCTGACGGGCAAGCAGGATGTGTTCACGAGTCTGCGGCATGGGGCCGTCATAAGCGCTAACTACGAGGATAGCACCGTCCATCTGAGCGGCACCGGTGATCATGTTTTTGATATAGTCGGCATGACCGGGGCAGTCAACGTGGGCATAGTGACGGTTTGCGGTTTCATATTCAACGTGAGCGGTAGCGATGGTAATACCACGGGCTTTCTCTTCCGGTGCGTTGTCAATACTATCGAAGGAACGGAATTTGGCTCCGCCCTTCTTTGCCAAATAAGCAGTAATCGCCGCAGTAAGAGTGGTCTTACCATGGTCGATGTGACCGATCGTACCAACATTTACGTGTGGCTTGCTACGTACGAATTTTTCTTTTGCCATTGTTCCTCCTGGAATTACTATTCCATGTCCTTGATTTATTCGCTATAAAGAGGCGAAATCGCGGGACGGCCATCCCGCAATTTCACCTTAAAACTGGAGCTCAAGACCGGATTTGAACCGGTGACCTCATCCTTACCAAGGATGTGCTCTACCTGCTGAGCTACTTGAGCCTGGTCTGCGCCACTTCCAAAAACGTGACATTCAAAATGGAGCGGGAAACGGGGTTCGAACCCGCGACCCTCAGCTTGGAAGGCTGATGCTCTAGCCAACTGAGCTACTCCCGCTAAGGCTTATTGGGTAAAAAGTGGTGGAGAGGGGAGGATTCGAACCTCCGAAGTCGTCTGACGACAGATTTACAGTCTGTTCCCTTTGGCCGCTCGGGAACCTCTCCACAGCTATGGAGCCGATGAAGGGAGTTGAACCCCCAACCTATTGATTACAAATCAATTGCTCTGCCATTGAGCTACATCGGCCTAAAGTTTTATCAATCAATTTCAGTGCCCATTTTTTGTCAACATCTTTTTTCTGGCTCACTCTATGTTCTGGCTTGTTATCGTGTCTGTAACCTTGTTTTTAAACGCCCTTCAGCTGTCAAGAGCTTTTTCTTAGGCACCTCTCGCGGATACCCACACTTGGATGCAAATAAATGAGATGGAAAGCTCAAGAATATTGCCTGCTGCTACTGTCATCCGGAGTTTGGACATTCTGTCACTATAGATATCCATAGTAGGTGATTCCAGCATGCACAAATCAGCAGAATCATGAGGTCTGAACCCCCGCATAGCCCTTTATGGGCGATAGAGCATAGCGAGGGGGGGTGAGCCCCTCGTTAGGTATTGCGTATTAACCGTTTAGCCCCGCAGGGGCGACATAATGGATCATCCCCAGTTTGGTTCCCGGATGTTGCAGATAACATGGGTATCTGTGTCGCCCATAAAGGGCTTATCCGGTGAGCGTTCTTTGTAATCACGATATTGAATCCATTATGCCCTTGAGGGAGCTTAGTATTGTCTATAGATCTTCATCATTGGCAGGGGATGCCAAACAGGGGGATTGAATGCGGCAAATCCTCTACTCTATTCATAACTGCCATAGGCTATTATTGGTTATGGGCAAAAAACGCTTTTACACTCAGCAAAGGTGTTCAGATGCAAGCTAAGCACTCTATCGATCGGTTTTTGATATCCTCCCGCTAAGTTCCATACAATCGGTATCCCTCTATCATGAGCATACCTGAATACGATCCTATCTCTCTGCCTTATTTGCTCCGTGGTCAATTCTCCCCCCAATGGATCATCAATGTGAGGATCGGCTCCCGCTTGGTAAAGAAGTAGGCCACAATGATTGAACTTGGCTTCCAGAGATGCATAAAGACCCTCAAGCCAAAGCTCATAGTTTTCCCGGATATTCTCGCTAAAAGCCATGTGTTCAACATAATCGAGGTGTAATCTATGGATAATATCAATAGTGCCATTACCCCAATGCACATCAAAATCTATAATGCCAATACTATCTACCAATCCTGCCTCGTGCAGCAATACCGACGTCACCATCAGTCCGTTGAAGGTGCAAAATCCCATGCTTTGGTTATAAGTGGCATGATGAAACCCACTGGTGGGAGAAATGGCGACCCTTTCCTGAAGAGAAATCTTGGCTGCATGGTAAAAACTCCCGCTGGTATAAGGCAAAGAATCTGCCACGGATTTTAGTGTGTTTCCGAATCCATTGGGTTTCCGACAGTCCAGAATGGCGTCAACGTGCTTGTTATCGTGTACTAAATATAGGTCAGCCCGGGATAGAGGCTCCCAATCTTTGAAAATTTCGACCATCGGGTCGCGCTTAATCAAATCAACAAAGATACCGGGTTTCCCGGCACTAGGAGAAAAACTGGTATTCCCCAAGGCCGTTTGCTCATCACGATAAACTACTTTCATGTTTTCTTCCTCCTTCCTAAAAGAATGCAGCATTAAGTCAGCGTTCAATGTTTCAGATTTTCGTCTATCTTAGCATCAGAGTAAGAATATAAGTCAATCCTACTATGGATATCCCCATGCCTCCCAAGAGAATCTTTTGCAGTACCCCTAATCTCTTGGCAAAATCAACCTTCATTTCTTCATATTGCCTGATCAGCAAGCCATTCAAGGCATCCATGCGTTTATGCAGGTCAGAATCAATGCCTTCAGCTTTTTCAAGAACTGTCCTGATGCTATGTTGGATGGCTTCAATATGTGGAATGCTCTCTTCTATTTTCCCATAAGTCCTGTCATGGAGCTCGCACAAAGTGATCATAGCCCCATCCAAGTCTTCTTTTGCAGCTTGAAACGCCACATCCATTGCTCCGGTAATACTTGACTGAACATCATTCATCCGATTACTTATGGTCTGTGAATGCATGTTACCATGTTCAGTAAGCTTTTGAGCGCTTGCATCAATTTTTCCGTGAGTCTTTTCGTGCATATTGGTGAGATTTTCCTGAACCGCGTTCAGAGCGTTGTTTTGATCACTTGAGAACGTCAGTAGATACTTATCGATGCTATCAGCGTCTTTTTGGGCCTCTGCTGTTATTTTTTCCAGAGCTTGGTTCAATTGTGTGTGGTAGTCTGCTTTGAGCTTTTCCACTCCGTCTGCCATTTTTTTCAGCACGGCATCAAAAGATTCTGTCAATTTTGCGTTTTCATTTTCCACTCCCGTCAGCACTTGACTCATCTTGACAGTTGAGTTGCGAGTTTTCTGTTCAATCTCTGTGTAGTTCAGCTGGATATCAGATATCTGGTTTAGCAATTGCTCACCGGTACTAAGAGACTTAACTGACCTTTCGCTTAGCTCTGTTAGGAGATCAACAGTCCGGTTGATAGCTTCAAATCGCTCTTTTATCTGCTCCAGATTATCCTTGTAATCCGCGATGGTTAGTTGCAAATCCTGTACAATATCATCGTAGTTGTCCATCATAATCTCCATGGTTCTGTAAATATTTGTTGTGGTTACTAAGTAGTTTAGTGGTAAATAATGCGAACAAAACCCTATTACAAGCCTGATACTCCCGGCGTGTCAGATCTTGGGTCAACGCTGCCATAAATGGCCGAACTACGCTCTCATATACTTGTTCAATAGCTTTAGTTTTAGAACTGTTTAGTAGTGACGTCCACCCCCTCCTGAGATACTCCATCCCGGAATCTATCATGTCTTGGTTGCTGTTCGCTAGACAGAGTAGTGTCATAGAACGCAGAATCAGTAGGACATAGTTTTCAGGATACTCCTGCAATAACCTGGAACATGCCCCTTCCAGATGTTGCAGGTTCTCAAACCGGGAACCTTTGGCGGGATCAGCTACTGATGCAATGTATTTAAGTATTGTTTCCCAATTCTCTTCCTTGCCTTCGTCTGTATCAGTCGTAAGATCACTGATAAACTTCGAGTTAAAGTAATGATCAAGCAGATCCCTGATTTCTTCGTTGGTTTTCTCTCTCCCAAGATCAGCTGTTTGATACATCTCTTTGAGTGCCTGGAGCCTCTTTTTTTGAACGTTTTCATCGAAGAACCGGGAAAGCTCATCAAAGATGAGCGAATAATTGTTAAACAGATCATCTGAAACAAGCGTATCCATAAGGTCTGTAATTCCTTTATGGACATCAGCTTTGGAGCGATATTTTTCTAAATATGCCTCGTATGTCCTGATAATATCATCAATGCCGGGAGTCCTGAAATCGATATCGTATTCATTGCTTGAATAATTGTTGGAATGGCTCTCTATGATGCCTAACAACTGCAGGCGATACAATACAAACTCGCATTGCTTCTTTATATCAACGTCTCTTACTTGCGTTTCATGTTCTATGATCTGATTTTGTGTGCAATAATCGATATACGCTTGGTTGTCTCTCAAGGCTTGGCACATCAGGTCCTTACTGATCCTATGGTGAAATACAAGGCTGCTATTGAGATTGATTATATCCAAGAGGCTGCGTTTTTCGGGCGGAACAAGAATGTCAGTTATGATAGTGGTATGCCGAACAGAGAACCTCACTTTATCAAACAAGCCCTTATCAACTGGCCTTTGCGGGTGATTTAATACTTGTTTCGAATTCAGGTCGAAATAGCAAGCACGATTATTGTTATTGGCTTGGTTATTGTGGTTATCTTCTTGGATTTTTTGATTAAAGTAAATCCTTGTTGGCTCAGCCATCGGCCATTTGCTATAATAATCGATCCCCGATATGAGTTTTCTGATATCAAGTTTATTCTCCTCTGATTTGATCTCAAAGATTTCTTTAAGTATGATTGCGGCTAGTTCCTGCGACACATGGGACTTATTCATACGTTGAAGTATGAAATCCCTCTCTCCTTCATTATAAAGTAAATAGCTGCTGGATGACGACTTATCCCGGCCTATGCGACCTGATTCCTGTACAAAAGACTCAATGGACTTAGGTAGATTCACATGAAAGCTGTAACGGATGTTATGTTTATTAATACCCATCCCAAAGGCCTGAGTCGCCACCATGATGCCTATCTGGTTTTTCTTAAATTTATCCTGGAATTCATTGATTTGTTCAATGTCTATGTGGAAGTCTGGGTTAGTGTTTGATGTACCACAGTAATACCCAACTCCAATTCTCTCTTCATAAATTTGACGCAACCCGGGATAGAAACCCATGTTGTTGTTGTTTCCAAATATTCCATTCATTCCTCCGACATACAAACAAAAAACAAGAGCAGCGTTCTCTTTTGAGATTGGGGCTTGGCAGGATTCGTCGGTAAGAGAGCTGAACAGCTTTTCCAATTCTTCATGTTTGTCCGTAGCCCTCAGGAAGTAATAGTCGATCTCCTGCCTCTTAATCGGATCAGTAACAATATCGGGCAGGCTTAAACCATTTATAGCCATTTCTTTCTGAACATCATGCTGCACATCAAGAGAAGCGGTGGCGGTCAGCGCTATCAGTGGTAACGGCTTGCCAAATTTCGTCTTGAAACAGTCCACCGCGTTTTTTGCCAGGCTAAGGTAGCTGGGGCGGAAGTCATGTCCCCACTCTGAAACACAGTGCGCCTCATCGATCACAAAGTAGGAAGCGTAACGCCGTTGGTTTGACATATACAGCAGATCAATCTTGGTTCGCGGTATCTGCATGCGTTCAGGGGACATAAGCAGGAACATGCTTTCTCCGGCAACAAACCGGTTCAGCCTAGTCAGTTTTTCTTCCTGCTTAAGATCAGAATTGATGTAGATAGAGTCTATCTGCAGGTCAGAAAGCTCTTCATGCTGGTCTTTCATCAAAGAGCGGATGGGTTCAATAACGATACAGAATCCAGGTTGCATCAAAGCGCTGTATTGATATATGAGGGATTTTCCTCCCCCCGTGGGGAGTACTCCCAACACTGAATGCAATTCCAGGGTTTTACTGATAATTTCTCTTTGCCTGGGCCAGAAATCCTGTTTGCGGAATAATGACCTGAGGAAATAGCGTAAAGAATCACTGACCTGAGATTCTCTTACCGGGTCATTTTCGGTTGTTAGTGAATAGCTAATGTGCTCACTGCTGTGGAATCTTTCAGCTACGGCTTCTTCTTCAGTAGAGTTAACAATAATGGCATTCTCAAGATCTTTATCCGAAAGGATTTTGGGGCTCTCACCGCAAATGACCAATACGTCTTCTCTGTTTGAAGAAGCGGTATCAAGCGAGGCGATATCGCTGACCGGAAAGCCGAACTTTGAGTTACAAGAGGCTACGACTAATTCCCTCGTGTCCCCATACACCTCATATTCGATCTTGGGAAGCTTACATTCAGGGACCAGTGCCGATAGCTTTTGCATCATTTTAATGAGACTAAGCATGCAGAAGTGGGCATAGAATCGGTCTGTTTCAAGCAAAATAAGACGAACGCGGTCTTCATTGTAGTTCAACTTCAAATATTGCAGGATGGCATATTGAGCCTGCGCCATATAGATCAATGAATGAACCGAAATCATCTGTAACTTCTTGTCTTTCAGAGATTGCTTGGATTGCGTTTCGCCATATTGGACAAGCAATTCTTCTGGCGGGAGTATGAAGCTATCCACGATGCTATCATTCTTGATCTCTCTCTTCATGATCTCCGGATAGGCTTCAACAAGCATATCTTCGATCTCAATTGGCACATTACTTGGCATGCCTCTTACGATCTGATTCATCAGAACATTGATTGCCGATTGCTCGAGTTCCGCAGCGCTCCTTCTCTGATGTGGCAGCGTGAATTTGAACTTTGCTTCTTCTACCGGGAAGATAAACCGGGAATCCCTGATTAACCTAAGCACGGGATCACATACATATGATGCCATTGCCACATTGGTGACTTCCAGATCCTCTTCAAACTCCTGGGGATCCTGTGCTACAAATCTGATTTGAGATTGTTTGGCTGTAATCAGGGCAATCCGTTCGATCCTTTTTGTGCCTCTGCTTTTTATGCTGTCAGAACAGAATTCTTTATCGAATTTGCAGTTAGCGCAGGAGTTATCTTTGGTGCAGTCGCGCTGGGATACTAATACTCTATTGCTCTCAGGAAAGTTGTTGATAAACCTGTCCAGTCTAGGTGCTCTATACGGACTAAGCGCTACCAACGCATAGTCCTGGCCTTCCTGGGATTCGATGATCAGCTTTGATAAATAATCTATCTCATTCCAACTGAGCATGTCGATAAAATTGGATAGATAATGAATGCGGAGGCTATCTTCAGTCCTGATCAGTTCTTTCTCAGATAAATCGCTCAGCATCTTGTTGATGGTCGTAAGCTTTACGTTTTTATCGATATACCGAATCAGGATCTCGGCTCTTTTTAGTGCGATCGCAGACGGCTCGATCAGTATGATCTCAGCCACTTTTATCTTAAGTCTGCGCTCAGCTATTTGATTCAGAAAGAGCCAGCTACCAAGTCCCTGACCGCAGGCCCAATCATACAATATAATACCCTTACCGCTGTAATCATGAATCTTATCGTAGCTGAATAGCTTGGATATGCTATCGATAATCTTGAAGTAATGCATTTGAAAGAAACGCTCAATGTAGCTGTTACACTCACCGGGCGTTTCAAGGATTTTTACCCCCCTTTCAGTATCGGCATTGTATTCTTTGTGCCTACCTGCAGTCTCTACAATGTCCTGGAATGTTACAGCTTCCAGCTGATTCAGATCCTGTGCAAAAGGATCAGTCGCCGGGTCATACGATGGTGTCAAGATCTTTCCCATTTGCTTTCTGCCAGTTTTTCAAGGCAGTATCCTGATCGGAATTTGCATAGCAATAGACGCATCCATGTGGACAGGTATTGTATTGACCGATATCTTTGCTTTTTATGCAACCACAAGCCTTGCGTTGCCCTTTATCTTTAATTTTGGCATAACTGTATTGAGCACTTCGGTCGGCCAGAAAATCGGTTTGATCATCGGTGGTATAGCCCAGATAGGCCATCAGTTCTGTGTCGTGAGGAAACAACCTGATTATCAGTCTGTCGTCAATGCACCTGTTATGTTCGATGCCGAATTGCTCCAGATTAATATTTTCAGCACAGGTCCCAAGTTCCAGTCCCCAAGCTGCATTTAGCTGTGAGATGCCATTTGCCAGATAATCCATAGTCAGGGCATCGATCTCATGGAGCTTATCCGGTAATGAACAGAGGTTACGTTTTACTTTTTTATAGTTTTCTATATCGATGAAGCTGATAACCAGTCTTTCCGTATAACTATGAAGCTTGTTGCCCATTCTCTCGATCCTGCGCAAGGTCTCATCCCGGTCCAGTTTGTCGCTTAAGATTATCGGGTCAAACCTCCAGATCACTCTTTCCTTTCCGATCATCTCAGAAAGCCTGACGAAAGTATCAATTCTCTCTTCCAAGCATGGCAAGCCGGATTCCCAGTTTTCATTTTCATAGTCATTCAAGGTATATTGAAAATAGTAACAGAATCCATTATCATCAAAGAAAGGAAGATTATCCAGCATGGGAGCGGGATTCTTAGTCCAGAACACAAACAATCTGGCTTTCTCGAAGGATACATTTGTGAACTCGCCGCTGAAGGGATTCTTCCATTTCACATAGCCTGTTTTGATCCTGGAGATCAGCCAATCAGAGTAAAAGGCTGGGATATCAGTCGCCCTGGACGCAGAAACAATCACAGGACAAGATGATTTCCTCCCTAACCCATCTTTTTTTATCTTGCTTTCGGTATCAAGCTTCAAAATTCCTTCCTTATACCCTGCTCTTTCTAAACTCGCATCGATGTACCACATTAGAATCTGCGAAATGTGATAGGCAATCTACGTTTATAAACCAGTTACAACAGTCCGATTTTTTGTTGAGTCCCAAATGTTTGTGTAAATTCCAACTCATTGTTTCTCAGGTTGTTTGAGGACATTCTTACTATCCTCAATCATTCACTCTATATATATCTCCACGGCCTTTTACATTGTTTTTCATCTTTAATTTCTAGTCAAGCTTTAAATATCCTAAAAAACTCATGTGGACAGCTCCGAACTATGATCCACTGGCCTTTAGTATATTATCTTTCATATATCTCAGGCTACAGATAAAGAACGTAGTTTGTTTGGATCATGGGATACTAGGAATAACTCCTGACACATCTGAAGCCGAAAGTGGAAAATAGACTGCCAGGAACGCTGCTCCCGCGACTAGCAACCCCGCATGAGCCGGGCACTACTTGCCAGCTTCCTCCGCTTGGCAGAAGTGGCTAAAGCTCCTTTCTGAGTGCCATCGGCACGGTATTTCAGATAGATACCCGTGATAAAACCCAAAGAATGAGTGCTGTAGGCACGACATTTTTTAGATAGCCCAAGGAGGACACAACGCGAAATTGAGGGACGACATGTACGAATCACATGAGCCCTCTTTGATCAATATGGATGTATCTTTTATGCCGTTCCTAAGGAACTCTAACCATTTATTTGTATACATTTGGCTATCTGAAATGTCGTCCCGATGGGACTCTTCACTGTCCTTCGAACACGATCAGGCTATCTGAAGTTTCGTCCCGATGGGAATCAAGCCGCAGCACTCTTTTCCCTTGACTTATTTCTAAGCCAGGGAATCTTTGTGCAAATGACATGTCTGGAGGAAATCACCAATGGCATTGGTTCTGAACGATCAGCAGCGACTAAGCTTTGAAGAAGTGCTGGATCGCAAAAAAGGCTTGAGTTTGAATGAGCTATCCCGCAGATTGGCAGAGTTTGAACAGCTTGCTGCCGAAGGACTCATCACCGAGGACGAGCACATTTACCACAGATTATTGATGGAGACGGCACGGATAAATGCCATCAGAGGCAACTACCCGAAAGCTTTCGAAATCCTGGCGGTGGTTCAACAGCTCTGTGTGACGCATGGAAACCGCGATTGTGAGCTATGCTGCCGCAATAACATGGCACTGGTAAAGAAAGAGCTGGGCGAAATCTTTGAAGCCATCGATCTCTGGCAAAAGCTGCTTCAGGAAGAGCTGGAACTAAGCGATAGAATACTCTATATCAACAACCTCGGAGTAGCCTATTGCTGTGTCATGAAGCCCAAGCTTGCCATCGAAACTTACTTTGAGGCCTTGAAGCATCTGGATGACAATGATGAATCCGAGATTGCCGCTGATATCTACAACAACTTAGGAGAAGTCTTCCGGAGCTCTGGTGATGCGGACAAAGCGCTGGAATACTTCGATAAAGCTCGGAATATCTACATCAAGGCTGAGAATAATGAGCGGATGGCTTTGATCTACAACAATCTGGCGGCAACCAATATCATCACAAATGATATCCCTAAGGCTGAAGAGTTTTGCCAGCTGGCCATGGAATACTACAAGAAGTATCTTACGGAGCCTTACTTCCCGGTCGCGCTAAACAACCTTGCTTCCTTGCGGTCAAACCAGCAAAGATTTGATGAGGCAATTGAGCTGTATAATGAATCCCTGACCATTGCCAAAAAGTATGGGAATGAGAGCTTGCAAACCACGGTTTTGAACAATCTGGCGCTGATCGCCATCGAGCGGGAGGATTATGATACAGCGGTCAACTTTGCTCAAGAATCACTAAGCACTGCCCAGAAACTGCAAGACCTGATCTCGGAAAAGAAAGCCTATTCCAGCCTCAAAGATGCCTGGCAATTCCAGCTGGATATTGCCCGGGCATATCTGGCTCAAAGCATGGAATTGGAGCTGGCACAGAGGATTAACGAAGTAAACACACCTCTGGATATTGCGCAAGCTGAGGCCATGTTCCTGCAAAAAAGATTGAAAGAGCAGTTAGATGCCTATCGCACTCAGAATGAAACTTTGGAAGATAGCTACAAAACCATCTTGCACAAGACTCAGGAACTGGAAACCAAAAACAACCTTCTAAGCGCCACCAATAGGCTGCTAAACCGGATTATATCGATCATTACCCACGATGTCCGGGGTCCGGTTGCCACCATTTCTCAGGCTTCAGAAATGCTAATCTCAGGCCTGTTAACCGAGAATAAAGATGAGACCCTCAAGCTCTTGCATCAATCCTCAAAAGTTACTGAAGAGCTGATCAACGACCTACTGCAGTTGGCCGCCCGAAACAAATCCGGACTGGACGAGGAACCGGTAGTATTTGATCTGATCGAAACCCTTCAAGAAAGCGTCCAATTGGCGGAAATAGTGGCTCAACCAAAGGGAATCAGGATCAAGTACTCCTTCGAGAATGAAGTATTGATGATCCGCCTGGCGCGTGAGAGGTTGCGCCTGATCATTCGCAATCTCTTCTCGAACGCCATCAAGTTTTCGCATCCCGAATCCACGATTCATCTGAAAGCCAGCTCTGACAAGGAGATGTTGCATATTTCGTTAAGCGATGAAGGAGTGGGCATGAGTGCCAGCCAGATTGAACGCATCCTCTCCGGCAACAGCTTTAGCGGGATGGGCACACAGCAAGAAAAAGGCTTTGGCATGGGACTGGTCTTCGTGTTGGAGGCCCTGCAACACACCGGAGGCACCCTGGAGATCCAAAGCAGTCCCGGGCAAGGCTCCACATTCACTGTCAGCTACCATTTACAGGATTTGCAATAGGCAGATCACCTTACAACCATTGCTCTCATCCGCTTATCTGCTCTTGCCGCAAACTGCAAGCTCTCTCTCTGATGGATATCCTTGCCTGGGACGGCAGCCTTTGCATCGCTCCTGACTGCATATACTCAGTGAGTGGCCACGAATCTCACCGGTTTGATATACTTATGATTGCGTGGTTTCGCGAAATACACTCCGGCGCTTAGCGCTGCGCCCTTGTGATTACGCAAGTCCCACTCTGCAGTTCCCTCTGAATCCAGGCTGATCGTATCCACTCTTTGGCCTCGAACGTTATAGATATCCAGTTCGGTCGATTGTTTGAGCGAAGCCTTAAAGGTAATCACACCCTTCAAGCTAGCCGGATTGGGGTAGGCAGAAAGGGTGTGCACAGCAGGGACCGCGGTCTCATCAGCATTGGAAACCGAGAAGTCCACCGCAAACGCATACAGCACGCCATCGCTGATCATGAACAACTGATCTTCATGGGAGAAGGTGATGACGGGCAAATCGACATTCACTGTGGGAGCAGGAAAAGTAAATGTATGTGGGGCAGGAAAATCCAGGGTACACAAAGCACTGACTAATATGTAATCTTCATATCGGGCCGAGATTGTAACTATTTTGTCATTAATGCTATCAATGTGGGGGGTGATGGGGCCGAAGCCAGTCCAGTGGGTAAATTCCGGATTATCCTCCAGGGGGCTGTGGTTCATGTAAAGATAGGTCTGGTGATTATACAAGTTAAAATATGACCTAAGTATTCTATCATCGCCAAACCTGACCAATCTGTCTAAATGCTCGTCAACTGATACAGGGGGGCCGATAATAAATACATGTAGAGAGTCAGGAGTAGGGAAGTGACACTCTAATATTGCATAATCATATACTATACCGTAAGTTGGGATATAAAACCTGTCATGAACGAAATCGAAATCCGGACCCCACGACCCTCCGGTCACACTCACACCAAACCATGGATCTGTCATTATCTGCGTAAACTGATGATTCCCCTGAGAGTCATAAATAATCCAGGTATCAGAGCCATTTCCATAGCAGTTGAGTCCCAAATGTTGGTGTAAATTCCAACTCATTGTTTCTCAGGTTAGTTGAGGACATTCTTATTATCCTCGTTTATACACTCTATATATG